>Ga0310695_10004244_pt1 | contig 26782 bp, 28 predicted proteins | sample RumenRJG_04DNA_FD_203882 | JGI IMG/M metagenome (GOLD analysis project Ga0310695, IMG submission 203882) | Bovine rumen microbial communities from Lethbridge, Alberta, Canada - RJG_04 (v2) (version 2) | ecosystem: Host-associated > Mammals > Digestive system > Stomach > Rumen | place: Canada... | reverse complement strand
TGGGCACGTATCGTTCCAACGGTCTCGTCATCCACTCCAAGCAAACCTTCGACAACCTCTACGAGCGCATCCGCAAGGCCGTGGAGCGAGGAAGGGGAGTAACGATTACAATTCATAATGCATAATTCATAATGCATAATTATTCCTGCGGTCATTGACCGTAGATTCAACATTAAATTCCAATCAACATGAAAACAAACAGTTTTTTCATCATCCTTGCAGTTTTCCTGCTTGTAATCGGTTGCAAGTCAACCCAACGTCTTGCTGTCACCGAGCGCGTCACTCACGACACGCTCTACCTCACCAACCTCCGTTACGACTCGGTCTTCATCCAGAACGACCACACGGAAGAGTATCGTGTTGGAATCCGTCCGACCGCATCAACTCCTACCTCCTATCTCCTAACGCCTAACTCAACAGACACACTGTTCATCCGCGACACTCATGTGGAGCATCGTTATCATCTTCTCCACGACACGTTGAAAGTGATCAAGCTCGATTCCATCCCTTACGAGGTGCAGGTTGTCAAAACGCGAGTGGAGAAATACACACCCTGGTATGCCAAGGCTCTCGCTTTTGTCGGCTTCCTCTCGCTCGTGTTCTTTATCGGGCGAATCTTTTGGAAACTCAAGTAATCACTAAACATTAAACATTAAAAATTAAACATTAGCTATGTCTCTTTCTCCTCATTTCACCCTCTCCGAGTTCACCCGTTCCACCACAGCCGACCGATTGGGCATCGACAACACCATCCCTGCGGCTCTCGTCCCCAACCTCCGCGCCCTCTGTCAGTACGTATTGGAACCTCTTCGCGCACATGTCGGTCATGCCATCACCATCAGCAGCGGCTACCGCTGTCCCCAGCTCAACCGAGCCGTTGGTGGTGTCTCCAACTCCCAGCACCAGCAAGGCGAGGCCGCCGACCTCCACCTCCCATTAATAGAAGAGGGCCGCGAATGGATGCGATGGATCATGGACAACTGCACCTTCGACCAACTCCTCTGGGAACGTTCCGGCCACACCACCTGGCTCCACGTCTCCTGCAAGCGAGACACATCGAAGAACCGCCACATGGTCCGCTCAATCATGAAACGTGCATAACAACAAAACCGCCTTCTGCTTTGTTTCCCCAAAGCAGAAGGCGGTTTTATTATTGTTTTCAGTGTGATAGCAACTGACTGGCCTACAGTCCTCTTGCCTTCCAGATGGTCTCTTTTGCGGCGTTGATCTCCTGGAACTTCTTCTCTGCAGCTTTTCTGACATCTTCACCGAGCGTCGCCACACGGTCGGGGTGGTTTTTCAAGGCCAGTTGTCGATAAGCAGCCTTCACCTCGTCGTCTGTAGCCGTTGGTGCCACGCCCAAGACCTTATAGGCTGCGTCGAGACTCGTGCCAGCGTCTTTCAGGTTGAGCATGGCGTCTACGTCAGCCTCGCTCAGTCCCAGTCCTACCGCACACTCCTTCAGTGCGCTGACCTCTTGCGGAGTCACCACGCCATCGGCCTGCGCGATCATCGCCAGGAAGTTGAGCAGTTGCAGCCGCTGCTCATAGAGCATGTTCTGCCGGAGCTGGTGACAACTGCTGATGACGGCACTTCGGTACTCCTCAGCACCAAGTCGCCTCTGCTGCTCGAAGAGTTTCAGCAAGATGCTCTCGCCTTCCTCCACGGCAACCTCGCCAAAGTTGACCCTCAGCCAGTTGCGCACCACATTCATTTCGGAATGCATCACTTTGCCGTCTGCCTTGATGATATAGGAAGCCAGCACGAGCAGGGAGAAGCGGAACGTATTGCGCTCGCCCTCGTAGACATGCTGTTGCGCATAAGCCTCACCGCCATCGGCGTTGACAGCATCCACGCTGGAGTCGAAGATGGAACCTAAGACAAAGCCTGCCAGTGCGCCGAGAGGTCCGGCGGTGATCAAGCCCAGGAAGCCACCTATCCATTTACCTATTTTTGCCATATTGGTGTTTTTGTTTTTCGTGGTCTTCTACTTTGTTAAGATGGGGAACGTCATACCCTCGTCAGTCAGCTGTGTTTTGGGGAATATCTCCCTTGCCTCGTTGAGGATGCCCTCCTCGTTGTCATATCGTGCACTGAAATGTCCCAACAGCAGTTGTCCGACGTGCGCGTCTTTGGCCACTTGTGCGGCTTGCGTTGACGTGGAGTGGTTGTAGAGCGCAGCCCGTTCTTCCATGCTCTTGTCGTAGGTGGAGTCGTGGTAGAGCACGTCGACGCCCTCGACCAACTCGTGGAGCGAGGGGATGAAACGGGTATCGCTGCAATAAGCATAGCTGCGAGGCTTGTCGGCCGGACTGACGAGACGCTCGTTGGGAATCACCTCACCGTCCTCTGTTGTCCAGTCGGCACCCAGCTTGATGTTGTTGATCTGTGACACCGGTATCTCGTAGCAGTCGATCATGTCACGGCGGATGTGGGGCAGGGTAGCCTTCTCGCGGAAGAGAAAGCCATTGCAGGGCACCCGGTGCTGCAGGGGCAGCGACTCCACAGTCAGACTGCGGTCGTCGTAGATGACCTGGTGTTTCGTGGTGTCAACAGCGTGGAAGACAACGTTGAACTCCAGTCCCGTGCAAAACATCTTCAGCTGCATGTCGAGCAAGGGACCCATTGCTGCCGGCGCGTAGATGTGCAGCGGCGCGGTACGTCCCAGCATGCCCATGGTGGAGATGAGGCCTATCAGTCCGAAGCAGTGGTCGCCATGGAGATGCGAGATAAACACCGTCTGAATCTTGGTGAAGCTGATATGGTATTTCCGCATTTGCAGTTGCGTGCCCTCGCCACAGTCGATCATGAAGAGCTTGCCCCGCAACTCAATGACTTGCGAGGAAGCACTGTGCCTAAGTGTAGGCAGGGCACTGCCACAGCCTAAGATATGTATGAGGAAAGGCTCCATTTATTTCTGTCGTGTGTAGACGAAGATGCCCTGGTGGTTTTCGAGGTAGAGCGAGTCACCGCCCAGCCGGTCGATGTTGAAGGTGTCGGTGTTGAGTATCAGCTGTCCGTTGAGGATCTTCCAGCTGGTCCAGGGATTCTTTTCTGCCTGTACGTTTGACTTCACCGTTCCGCCCTCAAGGATCTCGAAGTTCTTGTCGAGACTTGTCCACTTACCTTGCAGTGTGGTGAGGTTGATGACCTTCTTGGCCACCTTCATGCCGTCCATCGTTCCACCAGCAATGACAGCCAAACGGTCGCCGGCAAGCAATCCGCCGAGCACAGCGTCCGTGCCGTCGTCGGTTTGTGGCAACTCAAATTCGATGCTGTCGCCGGCATCGGTGATCAGCTGTACGACGTTCATGGACGTGCCGTCACCGCAGACACCATAGATGGTGGAGTCGGAAGTGTTTTCAGCCTTTACCGAGTCGTTGCTTCCAGTTGTTGTCTTTGTGCTCTTTCCTTTGCAGCCCGTCATGGCAAACGCCGTGACCAGGGCAGCAAGGCATATCAATGTGATTTTCTTCATCTTGCTTTCGTTTTATAGGGTTCGATAATCAATATTCCGCGTCAACAGTTCAGAGTCTGCTTTTAGCTGGTATTACTCGTCTTTCAGCACGCTTTTGGCCTCGTTCCATAGCGCATCCATCTCTCCGAGTGTCATGTCCTTGAGACTCTTGCCTTGCTCTTTGGCTTTCTGCTCGATATAGCCGAAGCGCGCGATGAACTTGCGGTTGGTGTGCTCCAGCGCGTTGTCGGGGTTGAGATGATAGAGGCGTGCGGCATTGATGACGCTGAAAAGGAAGTCGCCCAACTCCTTGGTAGAGTTTTCCTTGTCCTCCTTCTTCAGTTCCGTCTCCAGTTCGCCCATTTCCTCTTTCACCTTGTCCCACACATCCTCTTTCTTCTGCCAGTCAAAGCCGACGTTGCGTGCTTTGTCCTGGATGCGGTAAGCCTTGATGAGCGAGGGCAGGGCAGCGGGCACACCACTGAGCACGCTGGTGTTGCCGTCGCGCTCGCGCTGCTTGATCTGTTCCCACGTCTGTTCCACGCTGGCAGCCGTCTTGGGTTTGTCGGCACTCTGATTGCCACTGGCCTCGCTGTCCTTGTAGACCACCTGTCCTTTGGCGTTGATGGTCATGTCTGTTGCCGACACCGAGAAGGGCTCGTTGTCGATCGTCCAGTCGCCTTGATCGTTGTTCCAATTGATAAAGGGATGGCGGAACATCAGCTTGTCGGCCTCGCGGTTGCAGACATCCGCCATGTCGAACTCTCCGGCCTCGTCGCCGATGAGGGCATAGAAGATCACATGCTCCATGACATCGCCCAACTCCTTCATCACTTCGTGGTAATCGCGGCGCATCAGAGCGTCGGCGAGCTCAAAGACCTCCTCGATGGTGTTGGGGCGGAGGCTCTCCATGGTTTGCTTCTTGTCCCAGGGGCATTCCTTGCGCAGGCGATGCTGCACATCGAGCAATCGCCCGAAAGCTCTCAGTTTTTCTTCGCGTGTATGCACTTCGTTTATCTTTTTGATGCAAAGTTACTGATTTTCGGGGGATTTTTCGTACTTTTGCAGCATTAATTATAAAATAAGGTATAAAAGATAAGAATACATGGAATTAGCAAGTAAGTACGACCCGAAAGAAGTAGAGTCGAAGTGGTATGAGTACTGGCTGGACCACAAACTTTTCAGCTCCAAGCCTGACAATCGCGAACCCTATACCATCGTCATTCCCCCACCAAACGTGACGGGTGTGCTGCACATGGGTCACATGCTTAACAATACCATTCAGGATATCCTCGTGCGCCGTGCGCGCATGGAGGGAAAGAACGCCTGCTGGGTGCCCGGAACCGACCACGCCTCTATCGCTACTGAGGCCAAGGTTGTCGGCAAGCTCGCTGAACAGGGCATCAAGAAGACCGACCTTACGCGCGAACAGTTCCTTGAGCACGCTTGGGACTGGACACGCGAGCATGGCGGCATCATCCTCAAGCAGCTCCGCAAGCTCGGTTGCTCCTGCGACTGGGACCGCACTGCTTTCACCATGGACGAGACACGCTCCAAGGGCGTCATCAAGGTCTTTGTTGACCTCTATCGCAAGGGATACATCTATCGTGGCGTGCGCATGGTCAACTGGGACCCGAAAGCCCAGACCGCTCTCTCGGATGAGGAGGTCGTCTACAAGGACGAGCACTCCAAGCTCTACTATCTGAAATACTATGTGGCTCCCGAGGATCAGGCGTCTATCGAGCGCAAGGACGAGGGCAATGTCATGCACAAGGACGAGAAAGGCTACTACGCTGTCGTGGCCACCACACGTCCGGAGACCATCATGGGCGACTCGGCGATGTGCATCAACCCCGAGGACGTGAAAAACACGTGGCTCAAGGGCAAGCACGTCATCGTGCCGCTGGTGAACCGTGTGATTCCTGTCATCGAGGACGGTTATGTCGACATACAGTTCGGTACCGGCTGTCTGAAGGTTACTCCGGCTCACGATGTCAACGACCACATGCTTGGACTGAAACACCATTTGGAGACCATCGACATCTTCAACGATGACGGTACCATCTCCGAGGCTGCCGGCCTCTATGTCGGTCAGGACCGTATGGACGTGCGCAAGCAGATTGCCAAGGATCTGACCAGTGCCGGACTGATGGAGAAGATCGAGGACTATGACAACAAGGTGGGCTTCTCTGAGCGCACCAATGTGCCTATCGAGCCGAAGCTCTCTACACAGTGGTTCCTGAAGATGCAGCACTTCGCTGACATCGCCCTGCCGCCGGTGATGGACGACGACATCGAGTTCTATCCTAAGAAATACAAAAACACCTATCGCCATTGGTTAGAGAATATCAAGGACTGGTGTATCTCGCGTCAGCTGTGGTGGGGACACCGCATCCCGGCTTACTATTTCAAGACTGCCGACGGCAAGCGTGACTTTGTCGTGGCTGAGACGGCCGAGGAGGCTTTGAAGCTCGCACAGGAGAAGAATGCAGCTTTGACCGCCGCTGACCTGGAGCAGGAGAGCGACTGCCTCGACACGTGGTTCTCTTCCTGGTTGTGGCCGATCTCCGTCTTCGACGGTATCAACCATCCCGACAATGCCGAGATCAAATACTATTATCCGACATCCGACCTTGTCACCGGCCCGGATATCATCTTCTTCTGGGTGGCCCGCATGATCATGGCCGGTTACGAGTATCGTGGACAGATGCCGTTCAAGCATGTCTACTTCACCGGTATCGTACGCGACAAGCTCGGCCGCAAGATGTCGAAGAGCCTTGGCAACTCCCCCGACCCGTTGAAGCTCATCGAGCAGTACGGTGCCGACGGCGTGCGTATGGGCATGATGCTCTCCGCTCCGGCAGGCAACGACATCCTCTTCGACGAGAGTCTCTGTGAGCAGGGCCGTAACTTCAACAACAAGATTTGGAACGCTTTCCGTCTCGTACAGGGCTGGCAGACCGATGACAGTCTGGCTACGCCCGAGGCCAACAAGCAGGCTGTGGTCTGGTTCACTGCCAAGATGAAAGAGGTCAACGCCATCATGGACGACCAGTTCAAGACTTACCGTATCTCAGAGGCGCTGATGACCGTCTACCGTCTGTTCTGGGACGAGTTCTCAAGCTGGTATCTTGAGATGGTGAAGCCCGAATACGGCAAGCCCATCGACAAGGCCACTTACGAGGCTACGCTCGGTTTCTTCGATGACTTGTTGAAGATGCTGCATCCGTTCATGCCGTTCATCACCGAGGAGCTCTGGCAGCACCTCTATGACCGCAAGGATGGTGAGAGCATCATGAAGGCTACGCTCAACATTGCAGCTCCGAGCGACGACGACAAGAAGCTCTGCGACGAGATGGAGCAGGTCAAGCAGGTGATCTCCGGCGTGCGCACCATCCGCAATCAGAAGAACATCGCACCGAAGAAAGCGTTGAAGCTCCAGGCTGTGACTGCTAACCCTTACGCTGCTTACAACGACATCGTGAAGAAGATGGCCAACGTGGAGAGCATCGAGGTCGTGAGCGACAAGTCGGCCGACGCCAGCGTGTTCATGGTGGGCACACAGGAGTATGCCGTACCGGTGGGTGACCTCATCGATGTGAAGGCCGAGATCGAGAAGCAGGAGAAAGAGCTCCAGCATCTCGAAGGCTTCCTCGCTGGCATTCAGAAGAAACTCGCCAACGAGAACTTCATTGCCCATGCACCAGAGGCCGTCGTGGCCCGTGAGCGCAAGAAGCAGCAAGACTCTGAGGAGAAGATTGCTGCGCTGAAGGAGTCGCTCAGCCATTTGAAAGCTAAATAAGTTATCATCTCTTTTTTCATCCCCCTCCCTTTATAGGGCGGGGGAGTTTTTAGTAAATCGTATATGAAGCACCGTATCTTTCTTTTTTTGTTTGCCTGTGTCAGTATGCTCTCTTTGGTGCTGACCTCATGCAATGACGACAGCGTCGACGTGAACGAGATCAACAAGCAGACGATTCTCATCTTTATGCCGTGGTCCGGCTCGCAGTCAAGTGTGGGCCTGTATAACGAGTTGAAGGCAAACCTTGACAGCATTGAGAGTGCCATCGTCGATGAGAAAGGCATGAACGGTCGGGTGCTGGTCTTCCTCTCCAAGTCATCACAGTCCTCATCGCTCTATGAGATCACCTATGAGAATGGGCAGATTGAGCATCATACGATTAAGGAATATACGGACAACGAGTATGACACGACACAGGGCATGCTTCAGATTCTCAATGATGTACAGGCCAATGCCTACGCCCTCTACTATGCGATGATCATTGGAGGTCATGGCTCGGGCTGGACATTCAAAGAGGATTGGAACGACTATCCTAACAATGCGAAGGCTTATGGTGCTGTTGGTGCAAAGGGCAACAAAGCTGTTGCCGACGGTGTGCTGCCCCTCTATCCTCAGACGCGCTTCTTCGGCAGTGTGAGCGACATGAACTATGCCTTTAACATCACCGACTTGGCCGATGCCATTCAGCAGGCTGGAATGAAGATGCAATACATCCTTTTCGATGACTGCTATATGGCCAACATCGAGACGGCCTATATGCTCAAGGATGCCACCAACTATCTGATTGCCTCCACCAGTGAGGTGATGGCGATGGGCATGCCTTACAGAGAGCTGTGGAGCAATCTGGCCAAGAGCACACCAGGCTATGAAGGGATCATCAACAGCTTCCATACGTTCTACTCCAATTACAAGGTCTACTACGACCGCAATACGAAGTATATCATTCCCGGTGGTGCCTTGTCGGCCATCGACTGCCGCAATCTTGAGCAGCTGGCTACGGTGATGAAGGAAATCAACAGCCATTATACTTTGGCCGACAGTCTGCGCGACAGCGTGCAGGTGCTCGACGGATTCAACAACCATATCTTCTACGACATGGGCAGCTATGTCGATCATGTCTGCAACAATGCCAACCTGAAGAGTGATTTCCATGCCGCATTGGACAATGTGGTGAAGTATAAGCAGTCGACCGACTCGGTGTTTACCAACCTCTATCATTCTGCTTACTCTATTCCCGTGAAGACTTTCAGCGGCATCACCATATCAGATATGAGTGTGAACAGCGTAGCCGTCAAAGGTCGTGAGAAGACTGCATGGTGGAGACGGACCCATTGATCACGCCTACACCTTATTATTATATATAGGGATTGCTGAACATAGACACATGACAAATCTACTGAAAGAAACACTCCTCATATTCTTAGGAGTGTGTTTGCTGAGCGGGTGCACTTCCCGACAAGCTAATGATGTCAAGGGCAAGAACGGGCTGCGATATGCTTCATTCTTAAGGATGGATGATCAGGGCGACGGGACTTCCGTCACCGTGATGGACCCTTGGCAACAAGGTAAGGTCTTGCAGCAGTGGCTGTTGCTCAAGGCTGGCAGCAAGGAGAAAGCCCATGGTACCTTGCGTCCGCTTCGTCGTGTCGTTGTGTTCTCGACATCGCATTGCCAGTTGCTGGAATATCTCCATCTGCAAGACCGCATCGTCGGCGTGTGCGACTTGCAGTATATCCTCATCCCCGACATACAGCGGCGGGCAAAGGCTGGTAAGATCGCGGATTGTGGAAACTCTATGTCGCCCGATGTGGAGAAGATCATCGCTTTGCATCCCGATGCCATCATCATCAGTCCCTATGAGGGCAACACCGCGATCACACAGCTCTCGCGTTTGGGCATCCCCATCATCCAGGCTGCCGACTACATGGAGACGTCGGCCTTGGGGCGTGCCGAGTGGATGCGCTACTATGGTCGGCTGTTTGACTGCGGAGCGCGTGCCGACTCGCTGTTCCATGTGGTGGACAGCACTTATCAGAGTTTGAAACGCTATGCCGCCAGTTTGCCATTGGGCAAAAGCATCATCACCGAGCGGATGACGGGCAACGTGTGGTATATGCCCGGCGGAAAGAGCACGATAGCAGCGTTGATTAGTGATGCTCACGCACGCTATGCCTTTGCCGACGACCAGCACAGCGGCAGTCTGCCTTTGTCGCTGGAACAAGTCATCGCCAAGGCCGGACAAAGTGACGTGTGGGCTCTGAAATACAATGGCCCGCAACCGCTGACCAAACAGACGCTGTTGCTGGAATGCAAGGGCTATAGCGTGCTGAAGGCAATGAAAACCGGACAGATCTATGTCTGCGACTGTTCGGTGGTGCCTTACTTTGAGGAAGTGAGCTGGCGCCCGGACTGGCAGTTGCGCGAGTTCATCCAGTTGCTGCATCCTCAGGCAAAGTTAGGCGGACTCAGATATTACAGAAAGGAGAACAGCTAAAGTCCATGAGTCAAAGGAGATGGATCCTGAGCGTGGCAGTGGCGGTCATTGCCATTGTGGTGTTTTTCGCATTGAGTCTGTTGCATGGTAGCGTGGATATTCCAGCGCGTGATGTGGCCGGCATACTGCTGGGCGAGCCATCACCGATGAGCGCATGGGAGTATATCGTCGTGCAGACACGGCTGCCGCAGGCCATCACGGCGCTGTTGGCCGGTGGTGCGCTTGCCGTGAGCGGTTTGCTGCTACAGACGGTTTTCCACAATCCTTTGGCGGCTCCTGATGTCTTCGGTGTCACGAGCGGAGCAAGTCTCGCCGTGGCTCTCGTCACGCTAAGCCCGGTGACTATGTTGCCTTCTATGCTGAGTGCGCTGTCATCGGTTGCTGCTGCCTTTGCGGGCGCTATGGCGGTGACGGCTCTGATTTGGGCCGCGAGTCGCATGGTACGCAACAGTGTGATGGTGATCATCTTAGGCATGATGGTGGGTTATGTCGCTTCAAGTGCGATCACGTTGCTCAACTTCTTTGCCTCAGAGCAGGGTGTGAAGGTCTTCTCGGTGTGGGGGATGGGCAGCTTTGGCGGCGTCTCTATGGATGAAATGCCGCTGTTCGCCGGTCTGACCATTGTCGTCACAGCTATATCCTTATTGTTTGCCAAGCCTCTCAACGCCTTGCTCATGGGCGAGAGCTATGCCAGTAACCTCGGCGTGAAGGTGCAGCGCATACGCGACCTGCTGTTGCTGCTCACCGGTCTGCTCACCGCCGTGGTGACAGCCTACTGTGGTCCGATTGCCTTTCTCGCCTTGGCGGTGCCGCATATTTCCCGGCTGATGACCGGCACGAGCGACCATCGACGGCTCCTGCCGGTGACGATATTGTGTGGCGGTGCCATTGCCTTGCTCTGCAACGTCTTCACCACAATGCCGGGGAGCGGAGAGGTGCTGCCGCTCAACGCCATCACGCCACTCATCGGCGCGCCGGTGATTGTGTATGTCGTCTTGGGCAAGCGCCACTAACGGCTGTTGCCAACGCAACGAATGTTTGATTTTTAACCTTCTAATACTGAGTTATATGATAATCACAACAAAAACGGGAGACCACGGAACAACGTCGCTCTACACCGGAGATCGGGTGGAGAAAGACGACATGAGGATCGAACTCAACGGAGAGATGGACGAGCTCAACGCCCTTCTCGGACTCTGCAAAGCGCAGAGTGGGGAGCGGGAGCCCTTTGAGTCGTTGCAGCGTCAGCTCACGAGTGTCATGACGATCGTGGCCAGCAATGGCAAGGCTGAGGCGGATACCTTGCAGGCTTTGCAGCAGGCCATCGACAAGATGGAGGCACATATCGCTGAGGTGGGGCGTCACCGCCATTTCACTTTTCTGCTTCCCGGCAGAAATGTTGCCGACGCCACCTTGCACCTTGCCCGGGCAAAGGCACGCACCTGCGAGCGTCGCTTTGTGACGTTGAATCGACAAATGAGTTTCCCCGAGGTGATTCGTATCTATCTCAACCGCCTCTCGGACTATTTGTTCAGTCTGATCTTGGAAGATGTGAAAGCGGAATAACAGAAAAGTGATGAAAACAGGAAAAGTTTACTATAGCCGTCGTTTACTCTTCCAGTGAATTCAGAGAATCATAGTATAGGGTTAGCCCTTTTACAGTCAGAAGATATTTCTGTCGTGGATGTCGTGGCGAATTGGGATACAGCAAGCGGACATAGCCGTTTTCGATTGCCGGATTCAGATAATTATCCATGAAGTTCTCCCGATTCTTCAACTCTGCTGCTGACATCATCTCCTTCACTGACAGTTGGCTGTCACCAATAGCCATTATCAGACTCATTATATTTGGGTCGCCGGTGTGGAGCAAGTCTTCAACTTGTCGGGTACTTGTCGGGTACTTGTCGGGTACTTGTCGGGTACTTGTCGGGTCTGACAAGTTCGGCTGGTCCTTCCACTCCTCACTTGCACTGACATGAAGGTATCTGTTGCGAAGATCCCATTTGTCGCCTAATATCAAGTTGCGGAAGAACCTCTCAAGATACACAGGTGTATAGTCTATACCCAGTCGGGCATTCTTGTAGTTTGCTCTGACGAGTGCATTTCTGAAATACCACGAATGAAGGGCAAACATGTCGTTGTTCACCTCAAAGCCAATGGAGCGGAGATAGAGTATCGTAAATACAGCCGTTGTTCTTGTATTTCCCTCGCAGAATGGGTGAATCTGCCACAGTCCTGACACAAACTTGCTGATATGCCCAATCATAGCATCCGGAGAGATACCTCTGTAGCTGAATTGACGTTCTTGTTCTATGTCATAATCAATGGCACGGCGCAGATCTTCCCAGTTCAGATAATTCACCGTATCACCGTTCAGCACCCATTCCCGCTTTGTTATGTCATAATCTCTTAGCCTGCCAGCATGCTTGAACACACCTTCGAAAACTCTGCGATGAATGGAGATAAAGCCACCTGTGGTGAAGTCGAGCGACTGTGAGGAAAGTATCTTGGTGATGTTGGCAGAAACCTTGTCGGCCTCCTGCTTCTCATCATCGTCAGGCTCACGTTGTGTCTTCGACTGATAGTAGCTCTTGATGAGCTGACGAGCCTCGTCAATGTCTATTTCTCCTTCAATATGCTTGCGTGCTGTCTGCTTTAGATAATCAGAAGTCTGCAAGCCATCGACGGCCTGCAAGCCTATGGCTGTCTGCCAGATGCTTGCTTTTTCTTTCTTGTTCGGCTCACCTTGACGGATGTATTCGTCGAAGTCGAGGGGATGATGTGTATCTTGCTGGGTCATAATTAACGTATTCACTTTATATCTTTTGGGATATTTAGTTACTTGTCTTTTTATAAGGCAGAGTCTTCCCACAGGATCTTATCTGAACCACAAATTTAAACATAAAAATCGATACTATGAAATAATGAACGCGAAAACTTACTAAGGAAGTCTTTATTATGAAACGGGCAAAGTCCCAAAGACATATATTGGCTGCTGTAACTGCTCACCGAAAGATTTCTGTGTCTATTTTATCTTAAGAATTTGAGAATAAGAGAATTCTTCAATCGACAGGAATTCAAAAGAATTATTAGAATGAAAGCAGCTTTGCTGCTCATATTCTCCAATTCTTATCAATTCACAACGGTGTGCAAGTTATTCTCTAATTCTCAAATTCTTGATAAAAAGAAAATAGCAAATGGAAGGCTTCAACTTCTTTCATTGAACTGTTGTTAGCTGCCCTGCTGCTATTAAAAAATCCTAAATACACAATAAGATGTTGGGGTTTATTGCTTAAAAGGTTTATCTTTGCAATAAAAGAAAATATACGCGTATGAAAAGATATCTACTTGTCTCATGTATGGTCCTATCTGCTCTCTTAGGTGGAGCAAACCCAAGTTGGGCCATCTCTACCGTTCCTGACATGGACAGGGTGGAGAACGACATCCAGGCTATCAGCATTTCGGTTGTCGGTGAGTCGGTGCTGCGCGTGACAGGTGCGGCAGGGCAGACTTTGTCCATCTATAAGGTGACGGGTGTGAAAGTGATGAACATTCGGGTCGACGGGTCGGACAAGAGCTATCATCTCAACTTGCCACAAGGTTGCTACATTGTGAAGGTTGGGAACGTGGTGAGAAAGATTGCCCTCAGATAATTCTTTTTGAGAGAGGGAATAATGACAGATGAAAGGACGTATAGGGATTATTTGTCTTTTCGCTATTTTGTTGGGCGCATGTAGGGAACATGTGCCTAACCCTAATACTGAGTTGACGCTATCGTATTACGATGATCTACGTCAACGCGAAGATCATATTACCAGTTTTAAGGTGAAGGAAGCTTTGGACTCTATGATCCGCAACGACAACGACTCGATGTTGGTGGATCGTAGGGTAAAAGGCTATTATCTCCGTCATCAGCCATTTGTATGGATCAACCGGAAAGGAGTGGACAGTCGTGCCGACACATTGTTGGCTCATCTGCAGGAAGTGGACAGCATTGGATTCAGTGAGGCAAAGTTCCGCATTCCACAGATTAGAAGAGACCTGCGGCGAATGAGGTCGCTCGACTTTGACAAGCGCAACACGGCAAGCAAGGTGGCTGCTCGGCTGGAATACAACCTTACCAAGGCCTATCTCCGCTATGTCTGCGGACAGCGCTTTGGCTTTGTCAACCCCACGGATGTCTTCAACCGGCTGGATCTCAAAAAGACAGATTCGCAGGCAAAGATCTATAGAACCCTCTTCGATCTTAAGATGGACCACCCCGACCGTAAGTTTTTCCATCAGGCATTGTGCGCTGTGCAGCCCGACAGCCTGTCAGCGTTCCTGAGCAGCGTCAGCCCGAAGGACCCCTTGTATCTCAGTCTGCGCCGCACCTACCTCAATCCTGCAATGCGCCGCAGATATGGAGCCACGCGTCTGCTGATCAATATGGAGCGGTGCCGGTGGCGGTTGAGCGACTATCCCCATGCGCATCGGCGCTTTGTGCTGGTCAACATTCCGGCTTATCATCTATGGGCTGTGGACGGGGAAAAGTCGTTGACGATGAGAGTGGCGTCAGGGTCGTTGGAGACGAAGACGCCGCTGCTGTCGAGCTATGTCTATTGCATGGATGTCAACCCCCAGTGGATCATTCCCAAGAGCATCGTCAAAAAGAGCATTGCACACCGGTTGAGCACTGGCTATTTCCGTAGCAAGCATTATTTCATTCGTGAGCGGGCTACCGGGCAGGATATCCCTGTGTCGCAATGCAACCGGGCCATGCTGGAGAGCGGCGACTATCTCGTCATCCAGGAAGGCGGCGAGGGTAATGCGCTGGGGCGCATCATCTTCCGATTCAACAACGATTTTTCGATCTATCTCCATGATACTTCCTCACGTGGCGTCTTCCAACAGGAAGACCGGGGAGTGAGCCATGGCTGCGTGAGGGTAGAGCATCCTTACGAGCTGGCGCTGTTCCTCTTAGGCGATGGCCAGAACAAGATGGCAGAGAAAATCGCTTATTCCATGCAGGCTGACGTCTCGCCATTAGGCAAGAAGGCGGAAGAACTCACCGATGAGCAGCTTGCCGTTGCCGACACGCTGAAAAGAAACATGCTCGTGGGAAGGGTGAAGGTTGAGCCGAAGGTGCCGATTTTTATTACCTATTTCACGCTGTGGCCGTCGGCCGGCGGCATCCTGCAACGCTACGACGATGTCTATGGCTATGACCAGGTGATGGCGGCGTGGCTGGCAAACTACTGGAAGGAGACTACCCTTTAACAATTTCAAGATCATGGGGCAGCAAGATCATTTTCCTAATAAAGAAGACCAGATACTGAAGAGGGAGCTGACAGATCCCTCTACATGTCGGGCTGCCTTTTCCAAAATGGTCTCGCTCTACAGTGAACCGCTGTATTGGAAGATCCGACGCATGGTGCAGACCCACGACAATGCCAACGATGTCTTACAGAACACTTTTCTGAAAGCATGGAACAAGTTGGATTCTTTCCGGGGGGAAGCAAAACTCTCGACATGGCTCTATCGGATTGCCGTCAACGAGGCTTTGGACTTTCTCCGACGCCAGCGGAATGTGCCGGAGGCCGGTGACGAGGCCTTGCTTTCGGCTTCACGGCAACTGATGGCCGACAGCTATTTCGACGGCGACAAGCTACAGAGCCTTTTGCAAGCCGCCATCGCCTTGCTGCCCGATGCGCAGCGCACGGTGTTCTGTATGAGATACTACGACGAAATGAAGTACTCCGAGATCAGCAAGGTGTTGGGAACCAGTGAGGGGGCTTTGAAGGCCAACTATCACCTTGCCGTGAAAAAAATTGCCGCGGTGATTAAACAATCTGAGATCTGATGCGTCTTAATCATAGTAATATCATAGAAACCATTAATTTTGAGTTGATAAATAATCATAGGGGATCATTAAATATGGATAAGGACGAAAGATATATCGAAGAGCATCTGGGTCACGAGAATCCGTTTAGGGTTCCTGACCACTATTTCGAGGACTTTGCCAAGCAGTTGGAGATGCAGCTGCCCGAGCAGCCTAAGGAGGCTACAGCCTCTGTTGTGGCGCTTCATCCTCGGAAGCCATGGTGGCATCGGCCTGCCTTGCTGTGGTCGGCGGGAAGCGTCAGCGCAGCTTGTCTGGCTCTTTTCTTCCTCCATTTGGGGAACGGGAAGATGACGCAACAGCCTGCCACAGCATCCAGTCAGCATGTTCAGACAAGTACATGGTCGGGCTTTGACCAGATGGCGGACTACACGATGACAGACACAAACGATATGTATGCCTACATGGCGGACGCTCAATAAAGAATAGGAAACAGAATGAAGAATATCAAGCAACGATTAGGACTGTGGATGGTGACCATGCTCCTGTCTCTGGTCGCCTTTGCGCAACCACCGCAGCCGCCCCGTTTCAATCCCGCAAAGTTTGAAGCGGACATGGAGCAGTTTATCACCACTGAGGTAGGATTGACACCGATGGAGGCTTCACGCTTCTTCCCTCTGTTCAGGGAGATGCAGAACAAGCAGCGTGCGCTGTTCGGCAAGATGAGATTTTATGCTCATACCGACACCAGCAATGATGCGGCAAGCCTCAAGACCATCAAGGAGTGCGACAAGATAGAGGTGGAGATGAAGAAGATTCAGCAGGAATATCATCTGAAATTCTGCAAGGTGCTCTCTCCCGGCAAGGTGCTCGCTGTCATCAAGGCTGAAGAAAAGTTCCATCGCCAGGCGTTTAAAAGGATGGCAAGGAGGAAAACAAGATAAACAGAAGCATTGCTCCTTCGTTATGCCGTCCCGGTAAGACCTCTCCCAGATATATTTCCAAAGATGCGCAGGATGTTCTCTCATTCTCAAATTCTTGATAAATTTTGCCGCAACCTCGCTCTTTCTGCGTGGCTGCGGCAAATTGATTTTGGGGTTTATTCTATTTCTATGAACACGGGCTCGCCCTCGTCGCGGTGGTCGATGACTTGCATCAGACGATAGAGGGTGCGGCGGCTGTCGGTGACTTTGCCGACCTCGGTATTTTTACCTACGAGGATGCAGCCTTCGGTATCCTTGGCGGTGTTGCCGCTGTGGATGCGGATGCCCTCGTAGTGGGGCACGCTGACGAGCAGGGGCAGCCAGCGCTTGAATCGTGGACTCATCGTCACCACTATCGGGTAACGGCCTTCGGGTATGGCAGTCTTGCCCTTGGTCTTGCGACCGCCGTGGTGGAAGTCGACCCAGTGGGGCTCAAGGGTGTCGCAGAAATAAGTCCACGGGGTGAACGTTCCGCGCTCACGGCGGCGGATACTGAGGCGGCCGATGGTGTAGGTCGGACGCTTCGCGATGCGTTTCAGATGGAGTTCTATCATGATTACAAGACCCTCCCGGCCTCCCTAAAAGGGAGGAGAATAGCCCTACCAAAGAGGAGGGAGGAATTTTTTTAATGGGTTAAACAATTAAATGGTTTTTGACGGGTATCGCAGTTCTCTCCCCTTGGGGAGAGTTAGAGAGGGGCTCGAGTTAGAGAGGGGCTCGAGTTATCGGATACCTATAAATGTAGCGGTGTAGCGGTGTAGCAGTGTAGCGCTAAAGTTTCTTGTATTTCATCCCCTTGTCACCCTTATGCCTCGGCAATGCGCCAATCCATCCGGCTTCCTTCCATCGGCAAATGATGGTGCGGGCAGTGGATTCGGATATGTCCGTTTTCAGCGCAAGGATGTCGTGGGAGGTGAAGGTGTCGGCCAAGCGGTCAAAGACGGCTCGGTTCTTCGAGTTGCGGCGGGTGTCGTCAGCGTCGGCGGCATACTGCTTGCGGAGGACGTCGCCGAAGAGGCGGCACTGCTCCTGAAGGACGTATTCGGCCATCATCAGCGCGAAGTCGATGACGTGCTTTGTCTCCTTCTCTCCCGAGAGTAGGCACGCTACCACGCCGCAGCGCATGCCGATGACGGCGGCACGGCGGCGGTAGGTGTCCATCACCCGGTCGATGCGCTCCATGGCCTGCTGACGTTTGTCCTCGACCCACTGGGCGATAGCCTTGCGCAGCCGTGGGGTGTCGACAAAGCCGTGCTTGGCGCGCAGCGTGCCGACGGCATCGAGAATCGCCTGGGCATCACGGTCTTTCCGGTCTTGGAAGGTGGGCATCGGCGCGAAAGCCGAGTCGGGCATCTCGCTGACGATGACGCGAGAGGAGAGTCCGTTCTCGATGTTCTCGCCCTTGAAGCACTTGCCCAGAGCTCCATAGGTGCCGAGGATCGTCCAGTTGTAGCCCACGCTGACCATTCCGCTCTCAGCCTGGTCGGAGTTGTAGTCCTGACCCCACTCGTCGTGGTCGAAGGCCAAGCGGTAGATGTCGTACTTCGACGACCACGAGCCCGCTCCGTTGGTCTTGCGCAGCGTGTCGAGTTCCGAGCAGAACGAATACAGCGTGTGACCCTGCGCGTTCTTGAGTCGTTTCAAGAGCGTGGAGCACGATATGGTGATGGGCACGTCGCGGATGAGCACCTCCGGTTCGGGGTCGAGTTTCTCGTTGGCGCGACGGTTCTTGCGTTTCTTTTTCCACTCGTCCTCCTTGCGCCGTCCCTGCTCATCGTCCTCGTCCATGGGCTGCCGCCACAGGTCGATGATGTCCTTGCAGACGCTCTTGCCCGAGGCTTGCTCACCGACGACAATACTCATCAGTCCGAGCCGCTGCTCACGTCCGTCGCAGTAGCGGAAGGTGACGTCGTCGGCATAGGCGGCAGCCATCGGCAGCAGGGCACAGAGAGCGGGCATCCGCATCTGCTCCGGAACACCAGTGAGGCTCTGCTTCAAGCCGGGGATGGGAGGGATGGACGTCTCAGCATTGGTTGGATTGGCGGGCGTTGCCGTTTCCGCGGTCTCCGCTTCGTCGTCGCTCTCGTCGTCGTGGGCTTTCTCGTCCTTGACCTGCTGCTGTTGGGCGAGCTGTTCAGCGCGTGCGTTGATGCGCTGCACGGTGGCCGACATGATCTTCGAGTCGTCGTGATATTTGGCGTAGAAGTCGTGGATGAGTTGGCGGCAGTCGGATTCCTTGAAGAACTCAGGCATCCGCCGCTCCACCACGGCCATGGCCTCAGCCTCGGAAAGCAGCCGGGCCGCACCGACGCTGAGGATGGCAAGCAGCGAGTTGTGGCGGGAGCCGCGTGCGTTGATGTCCACGTCTTTCAGTCCGGCCTGCTCACGGCAGAGGTCGAAGACGAAGAGGGGCCTCTCCCCAACAGCCTCACCCCCTTTCCCCTCTCCGAGGGAGAGGGGCGTAGAATGTTCTGCGGGCGTTATGGCTGCCGCGTTGTTAGTGGAAGCAAGGGTGTCTTGAAGCATATCACTCCCCTCTCCTTTGGAGAGGGGAACGGGGGTGAGGCTGTTGGAGAGGGGTTGGGGGTGAGGCTGTTGAGGCCGTTTGAACAGCTCCTCCTCATCGAGAAACAGCACATACTCTTCTGGCACGGCAAACGAGCAGCGCGCCAAGTCCTTGCAAGCCTCATCGAAAGCCTCTAAGCCTATCTGCTTCGCCAGCCACTGCTGCGCCTCCACAAGTCCCATGCCCTGCGGAATAATGAACACTAACCGAAGACCTTCACCACTCGGGGTCTTATGAATAAGAACAATCCCTAACCGCTTCAAGGTTGCGAGTGTCTTCTCATCAGTGATGGGCGTGCAAGTGAAAAGATGTCTCTTGAGCGTTTCCATCAACGTCACAGGCTCTTTAGACAGCTCCTTTGATTGCTCCTTGGGTTGCTCTTTAGGCTGCTCTTCTCCCTCCCCCACGGGGAGGGCCGGGGAGAGGCCTACCTCGGGCGAGCCCTTGATGTGGTCGATGTCAAGTATCGACAGTCCCGAGGCTTTAGCCTCAGCATTGAGCCGTCGTCCGTTCTTGAAATGTGCATGGAAGCAGAAGGCGGGGAGACGGCGCTTGAGCTCCGACTTCTTGTTTTCGAAGTCCTCACGGCTCATCTCGCCCCGCAGCAGCTGTTCATGGCAGTCGGCAATCTCGGCGCAGGTCTGGCCGACGATCGTCGAGCGCATCACAGTATGAAAAATATCTGTGGTGCATGGCACCGTATGGTGCGAACGAATATTTGAGATGTAATCGAACATAATTCTTATTTATTGCAGGGTGCGGCCCTTGTGGCCGTCCGCACCCGATTGGAAATCAATGTTTTGCGGGTGCGGACGGCCACAAGGGCCGCACCCTGCAAGATTACTCCATGTTTTGTTCCACGAAGCTCGCGGCATCGTCCACCTCGTCGTAGATGATCTCCGCCGGGTCGGTGGTCTCCTCGCGCGGAATGCTCATGTAGAGCCGTATGCGCTTGCTGTTGACCGTGGTTGTGGAGTGCTTCGTCTTGAACTGCCGCTTGGGCAGCTGGTCAGCCTCGTTGCTCTCGCTGTAGGCCCGGAAGCAGAACTCCTCGGGCGAGTTTTGGCAGATAGTGCCACGCACACGCTTCGGCGTGGCAAGGATGCGACGGTAGTCGTCATCGGAAATAATCAGTCTTATCTTCATTTCTTTTCTATTTTAATAATTCTAATGTTGTTAAACCATCTCCCGTCTTTCTCGTGGGCGAAGAAGCTCAGTGCAGCCTCCACGATGTCGCCCTCCTTGAAGTCGGGGTTCTCGGCCCAGTCACCGCGCAGGGTGGCCACGATAAGGTCGGGATACATCACGGCCTCTGTCGATTCGAGCACGACCTCGCGGCTCTTCCATTCCTGTCCCGTACGCTCCGACGTGCCCTGACGAAGGGCGAGGAGCTTCACTACTTTAAAAGTCTTTTTCATTGCATCTAAAACATTTAAAATTACTAATCCGTGAATGGAAGGTGGCCACCTATCCGAGTTTGTGCCCATCGTGAACAGCCTTAGCTATAACGAAAAGCACCGCAACCAGCAGCTGACTGATTACGGTGCAAAGATAGAGTAAAAAGAAACCATGTCCACCGAGTTGGTGAACATGGTCAAATGTTGGTCAAACGTTGGTAAGATTTAAGACCTTACTTTAGAACTTCTAATCGACTGGGAAAAAAGCAGATACGGATTCGATGACAGCCTTGTCCCTCAGTAATTCGCGTGATGAAGGTTGGTAATTGCCGTCCTTTCTCACTTTCTGCTCGTTGGGCCCGCCACGCTCTTGGATGAACCTTCCGAAAGCCGAGGCCGACATCTCGTCGAGGCTCATGTTTCTGCGCAGATACAGATAGACGTGGCTCCAGTGGATGGTCCTTGTTTGCTCCATGTGCTGCGCCAGTCGCTTTAAAGCGTTGCTGAATGCGGTAGAATCAAAATAATCTCCGTCATTGTTTTGTTCCTGTTCTTTTGAGGGCTGCCGGTAGTTGTTCACCGTCATGTAGCCGTCGCCCATGCATAGCTGCGAAATATTGCCGTTGATCTGTATGGCGCTCAGTGCACGAAGCATTTCTTCCTGGGTCATAATCATCAGTTTATAGGTTGTTTGTAAGAAATCCGTTACCCAAAGCCACTTGATTGACTCCTCCGTCCACTTTCAGCGTTGGGGCGCATGCATGGGCATTCAGGGAATATTTGTCGTGCTCGATGCTGTTCAGGATAGAAGTCAGCGTTTGCTGGGGGATGATGCAAGCGCATTTGTCCCGCATGTAGGTAAGACAGTAATACAAGGCCTCCTTTTTCTCCGTAGGCATCGTGTCGAGGGACCGTACCACTTTGGAGAAGTTGTCCAATGGGATAAAATCCTTGGGAATGTCAGACCATTTGAAAAGTTTCAGTTCCTCACCATTTATGACGGGATAGGCCATGAGCGAGGTACTGAACCCCGGCAGAAGTCCCACGACATGTAGAAAGATTTGTGTGTCGTGGTGCAGTTTCATCAGGAAGTGCGCCTTCCGTGTTTCTTGGCTGCTGATATATCCTATCAGACGCATGTCGTCCTGACAGTCAAGAACCTTCACGGCAAGCGGGTCGTACTTGTTGTGAGGCTCTGCCATGAGCATCATCTGATGTCCAGGCGCTTCCTTAAGATAGTTGTCGAGCTTTTCAGAGGCCGTGTAGTATCGGGTCCCCACAATGGTGAGAAGCATTCCGATGGATTTGGGTTGGTATGGTTGTGAGGCTGTATCTCCTTCCATGACGGCTAATTTTTGTTTCAAGTCCTTGTTTTTCGTGTTAATGGAATTACCTTGCGGGAGGCGGCTGTAGGTTAGCGTCAAGGTTGTTCGTCCACGTTCTATCCCCCGAGCAATGAATTCCTTATGCAAATGTACGTGATTTTTGTTAAACTGCCAACAAAATTACTAAAAAAGTAATGTATTGTTGTTTTTCGACGCGCAAAAATAATTCTTTTTGCGCAAATAATTGGTGGGGAAATACCAAAAGGGCAAATGCCCGTTTATCTTTAACCGTTTTCTCCTAAGGGCTCCGCAGCCATCTGAGGCTTCTCCTCTGCTGGCTCGTATCGCTTCGAATGGTCATCGAGAAATATGCGGTTGAGAGTGAAGGCAAGACTTCTGAGCGTCTGATCCCTTTGAGGTTCCCTGAGCTGGCATTCCCATACAGTGATGCAATGCCAGCCCATCTTTGCCAATTTCTTCTGCTCCTCTTTGTCACGCTCTTTGTTGCGCTTGATTTTCTTCTCCCAAAAATCAGTATTTGTCTTTGGCATCCGAAAGTATTTGCAGCCTTCGTGTCCATGCCAGAAGCATCCGTTGACAAACACGCACGTGCGGTATTTCCTCAACACCAAATCGGGATGCCCGGGCAGCCGAGGGTCGTTGAGGCGGTAGCGGAAGCCACGTGTCCATAGCCAGTGCCGTACAATTATTTCCGGGCGAGTGTCCTTGCTGCGGACAGCCGCCATGTTTGTGTGGCGCTGGGATGGTGAGAGAATGTCCATGATTGCATTGCCTTAGACAATTAGAGAAGCTTTTCTGCATTCTGTCTCTTTCTCACGGACAAAGCCTATGAACTGGCTGAGGTCAATGATAGAGGAACGATACTCCACGGGGTAATTTTTGATGTAATTCCTTGGCACCACTAAATGGACTTTTTCGTCTTTCATTTCCCTCAACTGATTCTTGGATATTGTCGGTTGAAGCGTAAACAGATGCTTCTCGGGTATTCTGTCTGCCTCATTGATAACCTGCCGCCAACGATCCTTACAAGTGGTTTTAGCCGCAAGAGAAACAAGCAGTGCATCGGGAAAACTGAAATTATGATAACATTGTCCATCGGGAAAGATGAAATCGGGGCGTTTGTTCTCCTCCGTGATAACTTGTTCCTCATAAATGATTCTGCTTGCATCAAATACGGATGCAAGATGATGCTCCAAAGATTTGCCGGCCCGTGACTTCCTACGATTTAAGATTTTATTGGCAAGGTCAACAAACGAAGGCACATCTTTGAATGGCTTTCCAATAATCGGCATATAGACTTTCTGCTCCACCATTCTGAATAGTGCGTATTCAGTATCAACCCATTTCAGTAAAACATCATCCGGTTTTGCGGCAATATTATCGTCATTTAGCTTATATGCTTGGTTATAACAGTCGCGTGCCGTTTTAGCCATCATCGTTGTTTCGGGGAAATCACTGATTTGGCTAATGAAATCCGTCAGCTTCCCATAAAGAACTTCATCGGGCCGTTCTTCTTCTACTTTCTGTATTACCTTGTTGGTATCCTCCGGTGAAAGGTTATAATAGCTAAGAAAACCGTCTATGTCATCTTCCGTAGAAAGCACCCAGGCATCGTAATTCTCTTGGTATTGCTGTGCTACAACCAGTAAGTCACCGACATGCTCTTCTCTCAGCCATTCAAAGCCCCTGCCAAAGCGAGTGATGCGGCTTTCATTACGTGTGCCAGTACCATAATAGACAATACGGCTGTCTGTGACATAGCCGTCCTGCCATTTTATTTTGATAAAAATATCGGCGTTGCTACCCCTCTTGGCTTTATCTCCCAAAATAATCCCTTGGGCATCTTTGGGCAGATAGAAGCCAGCTTGGTGGGAGCCCGTTTTACCTGTATCATTGGGGGTAATGTAATGACAGAAAGCGCAAGGTGAGTTTTGGACACTCCCTATGGCTTGGGATAGTAAATCGGTCATAGGCTATTTGATTTTTAAAGTCTTAACAATCTGCTCAGCTACGGCAGTGATGAGGGGGACGACCACCGAGTTGCCACACTGTCTGTAAGCCTGGACATCACTGACGGCGTTAATGATATAATTGTCGGGATAGCCCATCAGCCGGGCACATTCGCGCGGAGTCAGTTTCCTGGGATTCATACCCTCCTGCGGAATCAGTATCTCGGAGCCATCCTTGTAATATCTCGCACTCAATGTTCTGGTAATGCCATCGAGATCAACCATTCCGAAGCCAAAGCCGTTTCCTTTAGCTTTTTGTCTGATGGCGTAGTTCTGAAGGTAATCCCAAAGCTTATCAGATAGTGTATACTTGGGATCGACTTCTGCTTGGAGAATGTCCCTCACTTTAGTTGTTGCCTCTCCTTGTTGGGGAAAAGAGAATGTTTCCTTTCCTTCATATCGTTTTCGGTCAAAGCCAACAATCATAATGCGCTCTCTATGCTGAGGCACATAAGTTTTGCCGTCCATTACGAGATAATGGATGGAATAGTCCAACTCTTCAAGGGTTTCACGAATGACTCGGAAAGTATTACCCTTGTCGTGCGAAACAAGATTTTTTACATTCTCAAGAAAGAAAGCTTTGGGTCTATAACGCTTGAGAATTTCTGCAACATCAAAAAACAATGTGCCCTGCGTTTTATCCTCAAACCCCGTTGGCCGCCCCAAGCTGTTTTTCTTTGCCACACCAGCAATAGAGAAAGGTTGGCATGGGAATCCTGCACAGAGTATATCGAAACCTTTTGGAATAAAACTTTTAGTGGCTTCCTTGGTAATGTCGCCAAAGGGCATTTCACCAAAGTTAGCCATATAAGTTTTTTGAGAGAATTTATTCCATTCTGATGAAAATACGCATTTGCCGCCATTGGCTTGCATGGCCAGTCTGAACCCGCCAATCCCGGCAAACAAGTCGATGAACGTGAACTTGGGATGCTCAGGTGCCGGAAAGGGTACCTTGAAAAAGTCGGCGAAGAGGTCTGATTCCAAAGGCTCGGCAACCGCGTCGACCACTTCCTCGTGATCATATTCAAGCTCTTTGTCCTTGCACTGTTTGGCCTCCAGCCAGTTCTCGGCGAGACGCACAATGTCACGGCGGGTCTCCTCGTCGGCATCCTCAGCGTTATGGGCATAGTGGGTCAGCACGGCAAGGCAGTTGTCCATGCTCGTCTGACCGTAAACCAAAAGTCCGTCTTCCGTCTTCTCTTCCGGATATTTCGCTATTTCTGTTTTCATCAGCATTTTTACTTTCGACTTGCAAATATACAACCTTTTTCCGAACTCTCCAACTCCCCGCCCTTTTTCTTTTCCTCCCCTCATCCGCTACACTGCTACACCGCTACACCGCTACATTTATAGCTATCGCATGTCGGGAAAATCAATATCGTAAAATAAAAAGAAAGATTATACAAACAATATAAAATACTAATTATTAATATATTAATTAATATTATAATATATAATAATATAATATATTTTTACTCTATAGTCTCTTTTTCTGTGTTTTTCTCGTCGCATGTCTGTATCGGCCTTATGTAGCGGTGTAGCGGCGTAGCGGTGTAGCGCAAGGGGGTGGGGAGGTAGGAGTTGGGAGTTTCGTCCTGCCAAACGATATATATACCGTAAGCGAATAATAATTACGCCCCTGGCAAACCATAAATGCAGAAAAATGATGTTTACGCGCCGCTGTTAACAGATTTTAACCGCAATAGAAGCCCCGGATTTGGAAACGGGGCGATTGTGTAGTAACTTTGCAATCGAACAATAACCACAGCCTCACCCCCAACCCCTCTCCAAAGGAGAGAGGAGTGGTATGCTTCAAGACACCACTGCGTCCATTGCCCCTGCGTCCACTAACGACGCGGCAGACAAAACCGCGTTAGCCAAAACGCCCACAGAACATTCTGCTCCCCTCTCCTTTGGAGAGGGGCAAGGGGGTGAGGCTGGCTCTAAATTCTTATTGCTTATGCTACACTACAAAATCTATCAAAACAAGTCCAAGGGCAACAAGGCCTACGGCAAGTGGTTCGCCCGTGCCGCCGTCAACCAAACCATCGACCTCGAGCAACTCGCCGAGCACATGGCCAACCACAACACGCCCTACTCCAAGGGTGCCATCTTCGGTGTGCTGACCGACATGGTGAACTGCATCCGTGAGCTCGTCCTCGACGGCAATGCCGTGAAGATCCCCAACCTCGCCATCTTCTCCGCCGGCCTCACCACCACTGCCGCCGCCGACCCCAACGAGTTCTCTCCCACGAAGAACATCAAGTCGGTGCATCTCCGAGCCCGTTCCACCGGTGATCTCACCCGCGCCGTGCTCACCGCTGCCGCAAAGGTCACGCGAGCAGACACCTACGATCCCAGCGCGAATGCAATTGAGGACGAGACTGGGACTGGGACTGAGACCGAGACCCCGACCGACCCGGACGGAAAATCGGTCAACCCGTAAAAAAGCCTCACCCCCTAACCCCTCAGCCTCACCCCCAACCCCTCTCCGAGGGAGAGGGGAGTGAGATGCTTCAAGAAACCATTTATCCATTACATTAACACGGCAGTCCACCCACCCGCAGAGCATTCTACTCCCCTCTCCTTTGGAGAGGGGAAAGGGGGTGAGGCTGCCCCTAACACCTAACTAATTATGTCCACAGAAAACAAGAAAGAAACCTGGAAGCTGATCATCAACATGATTATCTCCATCCTCACCGCCATCGCCACGACCTTCGGTCTGACCAGCTGCATGTAGAAAATCTTGTCAATTCATAATGATAGACAGGATATTCTATAATTCCTAAAATCCGCAACTATCATCCAATACACGATTAAGGGTAGATTTATGAGTCGTTAGTAGCAGCTTTCAGTAAAAAGCAACAGCACAACATCAATATGTAGCCACCATCCCCTTACCCCACG
>Ga0310695_10004240_pt1 | contig 26792 bp, 24 predicted proteins | sample RumenRJG_04DNA_FD_203882 | JGI IMG/M metagenome (GOLD analysis project Ga0310695, IMG submission 203882) | Bovine rumen microbial communities from Lethbridge, Alberta, Canada - RJG_04 (v2) (version 2) | ecosystem: Host-associated > Mammals > Digestive system > Stomach > Rumen | place: Canada... | reverse complement strand
TTAGAACCGTTCTCTTCCAAGCCGACACCCGTAATATCCAAAACGCCGTCATCAAACTGCGTATCCGTTGTTACCTCGCCAAAACTTGTCATGGACGAAGCATATTTTCTCCAATCGCCCCTTACAAGATTCATCTCGGCAAACCTCAGAATAATATCACGTTTGGCATTCGTTAAATACATTCGCATAAAACGTATCGACTTAAAATCCGAAATCGAACCCACAACAGAGTCAGGTTGATAAATCGGAATTTTGAACTGATACCATTTTACTGAAGAATTTTCTCCGTTTACTGTTTTAACATTGCTCTCAACTATATCCGTTATATAATTTTTTCCAACCTGCATTCCATCGGGAGAGATACGGACTTTGTACTGATAATAAGATTCGGTTTCGGAAAGCGTGTTATCAAGATTAATATCCTCAATGTCAGGATAACGGTCTTTGATTGTGGAATACTGCGAACTGCTGCTAAAATCAGAAGAATTGCCTTGAGGACCGTTGTAATGCTTATAACGCTCAAGAATCGAAAGTTTTTGCTCGTCATAATCCGAACCTCTGAAATAATGGTAATTATCGCTGGCGGGGTCGTTGTAAGCGTTTTGATAAGCCAAAGAATTAGAACCGAACTCGTGTGATAATTCGTCAAGATACTCGGAATAAAAACTACGCTCCATGACATCGTCCATTCCGTCAAAACCTAAATCCTGAGCCTCCTTAGCACCGTTTGTATTATCAAAAGCATTAACCAAAAAAGTCTTGTTAGAGACCAACCCCCAAGCTGTAGTGTCCACGAAATTTCCGTCCATTGGATAAGGTATACCGTTTTCAAAACTTTTGCGTCCGTCCTTTAAAATATCTTCAGAAACATGACCCAAGTTGAAATACAAATCAACACCCATATCTTCTTTTTCGTAAATAAACGGGTCTAACATCCAAAATTCAAGATATTCGATATTTGAATTTTCAAAATCGGTTGTCGTTAAATCCCTCATAATACCGCCCCAACGAGATTGCGGTGATTTTAGCGTTCCGTCAGCATTCATACCGGCAGAAACGCCACCCTTACCTGAAACATCAAAATTGTAAGGACCTTTTTCTTGAGGATAATAAGCGAGGTTCAAAATCGTCAGCTGCGTTGAAATTCCGCTTATAGATTGAGCGTTAGGAAAAATTTCTTTCTCATAAACAGCTCTGACATAATGATTCGATTGATCGTCTTTGGTAATGTAAGAAGGCGTTATGCCCGAACCAGAAATGCTCGTTCCCTGCAAATCCGACAAGACATTGTACCAAGACAAAAGCGCACGGTTATAACCGTAACGCAAATCGTTGTTAAGATTAGCCTCAGGAAAACGTTTCGTACCCGAAGGTGCAGAGGCCAAAACCCATTTTGAAACCGATTTTACGTCAATTTTTGTTTGAGCTGCCTCAAAATCGTCAATGTAACAAGTGCCGGCTTTATCAACGCTGCGGCTGTGTCCGGGAATCAATTGTGCGAATTCACCCTCAAGACTCAATCTTGATTCCGCCGTCGTAGAAATAAGAGGCAGTTTGTTGATTAACCGCGTTAAATACGGCAGTTGAACGGAATATCTTGTATCAAGACCCCAAATCGTATTTTTAACGGGTTCGTAACCGATTGAAACTTTATTAGTCATCGTCTTTTCGGAAAGCCTCATCAACGTTCCGCCGATGTTGAAATTATCATTGAACTGATAATTCAAATGCGTTCCCATAAGGGTTTTTGTCGTGGAATTAAACACAGTATTGCTCTCAACCGTTACTGAAATTTTGTTTCCCGACTGCAAAATGCTTTCATTAACGATTTTTACCGTACCAAGCAGATAATCAACAACATAATCCGTACCCTCAGAAAGTGTGATACCACCCGAAGTAACCTTCACTGAACCTTCTTCGATATTCATCGCATCAAGGGAAATCTCAGAACCCGAACTTGATTTATAACTACCGGTGATGTAAAATTTATCTTTTTCAGCATTTTGTTTTGCGATAGTTTTGGTAGAATCATAAAGCTGGGAATAACAATATTGATTAGAGGCAACCTCATCACCGATTTGTTTTTTAAGATATTCTCCGAAAGGTTCCAAAACGGGGAATATAATTTTTCCTTTTTCGGCATTAACAGTAACACCCGGTATAAAATCGAAATTACCGTCAGGAGAGCGGTCTAAACGGAAATCGACATTATCAAGATTCAAAACCTTAATAAGCATTTTACCGTCGATGTTTCCTGCGTTAAGATAATTTACCAACGTTCCCGATTTATCGCTCTGATATTTTACCTGAAGATAAAAATCCTCAGGTGAAACCTGATAAGCATTAAGGGAATAAATATTTTTCATCATTAAATCCCAGTTCGGAAGCCTCGGTGAAAAGGATGTACCTCTCAAAAGTTTCAAAATCAAAGTCTGTGAAGAATTTACCTCTGAAGAAAATTCTCCGACTTTATAAGTCTTGCCCTTGTAAGTATACTCGTAAGCAACCGCCAAAACCTCATCGTCCTGAAGCGCAGAATTAAGCGAAATATATCCTAATTGCGGATTAAAAGTATATTCCGATTGAGTAAGCCTTCTTGCATTTCCGATTTTCTCATAATCCGTTCCCGAATTAAAACGCCCAGAAAGCGTACTTGTTACGGAATTTATGCTGCGGACGGCTTTATAATCCGATGTGATTAAATTATAAAGTGTATTGGAGGAGTTGCACGGAATTTTTGACGAAGAATAATGAACTGTTTGAGAGTTGTAAATTTTTTCAGGCTCTGCCAAATCCAAAAACGCTACGGCATTTCTTGCGTCCTCGGTTGCGAGTTTATTGTTTGTTACCCAAACCTCAATGTTCGTGATTACAACACCCGAGGTTACAACAGGAAGATTCGATAAAGCGTTTTCGTAATTATCTCTAAAAAAATGATTTAAGAAGAAGTGGCGATTTGCCTCATAATCGGAGGCTTGAACCGAAAACTCATTGCTGACACTTCCTGAATTGATTTCGATGGTTTTGGTTTCACCTTTTTGCTGGGAAAGAACAGCAGTTGCGGTAAGTCGTCCGAATTTCAAATCGGTTTTAACACCGAACAATGTCGTACTTCCTGTTATTAAATTGCCCTCCAAAGGCATTGAAACGTTACCGAACTCTATCCTTTGAATAATTTCGTCTTCGTGTCCGACGTATTCGACCTTTTGTTGGTTTTCAAATTCAAAAGTTGATTCGGTATTGTAATTGACGGCAACTTTCATTTTGTCGCCGATAGTACCCGTTACGCCGACCTGCATAGCAAGGTCAAAATCAAACGAGAGATCATTACGCTGTTTTTTGGGTAAAGTATAATTATCAATCCGCGAAATATCCGCACCAAAAGTAATATCAACCGAGCCTTGAGGTTTGATGTCAATAACGTTGGTTCCGAAAATTCTGTCAAAACCCTTGATATTAACATTAATCCTCGGATTCAAATATTTTTCCAAGCCGGAGCGGGAATTTTTGTCAGAAAGACTGTAATTGTCCATCATTTGATTTTTCCAATATTGTCTTAATTCATGACGGTTTTGAAGGCTGTCATAAGCGTGGGCGTCCTCCAAAACGGGTCTTGACAATTCCAAACCTCCAATTTTTTTTTGCGTGGTATACTCCTTGGTGGAATAATCGTATTGAGTTTCTTCTGTAATATAATTTTCCTTGAGCTGAACGGGAGAATTCTTTCGCTCTTTATCGGAGAGTATTCCCGTATCCGATTCGATTTTTTTCTTTTCCCTAAAAGATTGCAAATCGGAGTTTTGCGCTCCCGAAGTAAAAACAGAAGCCACAAATATCGAAACAGCACCAGCAAAGCCTATGGTACGGGTAATTTTTTTCACGTCGTTATTATTTCACGTTTCTTAGTGCAAATTTTATAATATCTTCGGCGGACATTGTAGGATTTTGTTTGAGAGCCATATCCGCACCTTTTTCCGCTTGCGATTTTGGATAACCGAGCATAACAAGAGCTGAAACAGCCTCTTCCCTTTCCAGAGAATTTGCAAAAGGTTTTTCCTCTGCAGATATATTTTCTGAGCTCAATCCTATCTTTTGAATTTTACCTTTCAACTCTATAACAATTTTTTGTGCGGTTTTTGTTCCTATTCCTTTAACACGAGAAATCATTTTGGAATCTTCTCTTGAAACGGCATTCTCAAGTTCAAGCACCGACATTGAGGAGAGGATAACCCTAGCCGTATTAGGACCTACACCCGAAACGTCCAAAAGCATTTTAAAAACCTCTCTTTCCGTTTTGTCAAAAAATCCGAAAAGCGTTTGCGCATCTTCCCTTTGAATATGATAAACAAAAAGTTTACACTCTTTTTTGCCTTCAATTTGAGTAAAGGTAGAAAGCGATATGTTAATCAGCCAACCTACACCGTCTTTGGTTTCGATAACGGCATACGAAGGAGTCAAATCCGTCAAAAGTCCCGTAATGTATTCGTACATAATTTACTATTTTTTTTCAATTGTCATTTTTTTACATTTCTCAAAGCATTCCGTTCTCGATCTTAACGATAATGTCTTCAATCATTCTGTCTTCGTCCAAAGCATCGTACTCACTTTTGAGATTGCTGCCGAAAAGCCGCGCTATTCCTTGAAACAAAAAAGCGTTGAAAGAGCCTTTCAATTCTTTTAAAACCTCGTAAGTCGTACTGCCGGTTTCTCTGTCCACAAGTTTTATCAAAATTCGGCCTTGAGTAATCGTAAGGCGTATCAATTGGTCCTCAAACTGCGCCCTGAGAATTTTTTCCTGACCCTTGATAAATGCTTTTTTTTGTTCCTCGTCGGGAAGTTTTTTAAGCGAATCCTCAAGCTGACGGTAAACTCTTTTTATGATTTGGGCATAGGGCCAAACCTTTCGGACATTGTAAACAAGTTTATTGTATTTATCCTGTTGGCGTTTGGAGGTAAAAACAAAAGGCGGCATTATCACAATAGGTTTGTGTCTGACAATAAGAACAGTATCAGGAGGCTGAATAATTGCCGCAACAACTTGCGCTCTTTTCAGTCTTGCCGTATCTTTAAGGTCGTCTCCTCTTAAAATTACTTGAGCCTTAAGGCCAGAAAAAATTAAAAGCAGAACCGCAAACAAAATTATTTTTTTTAATGTCAGTTTCATATTACGTTTTGTTCTTTCTAAAAAAAAACAAAAAAAGCAGAAAATTATTGCAAATTTAAGCAAAAAAGTTTGATTGCACAAACTCCCTTTAATTTAAGAATTTACAATTTTAATTATCTTTGCAAAAAATTTACATTTGTAAAAACTTATGAAAACATTAATACCCTTACACTTAGAAAAAGGCAGCAAGGTTGGAATCGTAGCTCCTGCGGGTTATGTCAGCGAAATTCAAATAAAAAACGCTGCAAAAAAAGTTGAGAAAGCGGGCTTCGTTCCCGTAATAGCCGAAGGTATTTTCAATAGGCTCGGTTATCTCGCTGGAACCGATAAAGATAGAGCCTTTCAGTTAAACTCAATGTTTAAGGCAAAAGACATCAAAGCAATCATCGCTGCAAGAGGCGGTTACGGGTGTTCAAGAATTTTGGATTTAATAGATTATGACATTATCAAAGAAAATCCTAAAATTTTAGGCGGATATTCCGATATAACCGCCTTGGCATGTGCAGTTTACAAAATGACACATTTAGTTACTTTCCATTCATCAATGTTAATTCCTGAAGATACGGAGTATACAAGAAATTCGATGTGGAATATTTTTTCAAAAGGCAAAAAAGGTTTTTCCATCAAACCTGAAAATCCAAACGAAGTAAAAGTTTTGAACGAAGGAAAATCCTCCGGCATATTATTCGGAGGAAATTTAACACTGCTTGAAACTTTAATCGGCACGAAATACGATTTTTCGCTTTTCAACAAAATCCTTTTCATCGAAGAAATCAACGAGCCGCCTTACAAAATTGACAGAATGTTAACACACTTAAAAAATTCCAAAAATCTTTCCTTATTAAAAGGTTTGATTTTCGGTAAAATGAAAGGCTGCCAGGCTCAAGGCGAAAATTCCTTAACGCTTGATTATGTTATCGAAGATTTTTGCAAGGATTTGAAAATTCCCGTTATGAAAGATTTTTCTTTCGGACACGTTACAGACCGTTGCACTTTGCCAATCGGAGTCAAAGCTGAAATCAACACAAAAAACTTTCAGATAAAATTATCTCAAGATTGTGTAATGTAATGATTTTTTTTCTAATTTTACAGCGTTTTTTACTTTAGGAATGACAAAACGATTTGCGATATTATTAATAGTATTTTCTGCTCTTTGCAAAATCACTTTTGCTCAAAGCGGAGTCAGTTTCGTACACTCTGACAGTACTTCATTCATTTATTATTATGCTCAACAAAACGTTTTGCCCAAAATAACATTTTTGGATTGGGAAAAATCAACTCCTATCAAAAAAATAAAAAAACAAAGAGAAGATTTAACCTCTACCCCAGCCCAATTCTCTTTGCCCGAGAATTTTAGACAAAGACTCGCGCCTGAGGTTTATACTTTAGATTTTGAAGGAACGGAATATTTCGTTAATATTCCCAATGACAAAACCTCAATAATTTACATTCAAGCAAGAAAAGCCCCCGAAAAAAAAGATTCTGTCAATATGTTTACTTTTTTTACGGGCAAAACGCTTTCTAACTTTTCGATTTCGTCCTTCGGCATAAAAGCAAAATATGTTAACATAGAAATTCCCGTAAAAGAGAATTTTCATATTGACATTTACAAAAACAAAATTCACGAGGTATTTCCTTGGCAAGTAATTATTCCGTTAATAATTTGTCTGACGCTCGTATTAATGGCAAAATTTTATCAACAGGATTATATAGGAAGATTGTTTTTGATAATTTTTTACCGCAACGCTTTTAATAATGCCGTCTCGGAAAAGAATATCAACGCCGACAAAGCAGGTTATATACTTTTTCTTAACAGCATACTTTGTGCTGCATTGCTACTTGTTGCCATAACATACAGATACGGTTATCAGCTGACAAATTTTTTCATCTCGTATATAACATTTGCCGTTATATTGTTCGGATATTATCAGATAAAAAAGATAATTACGAAAATTCTTTGTGATTTTTTCTCGTGCAAAGAGATTTATTTACTTTATTATAAGAATACGACATACATTTTTCAAGCCGCAGGAATATGTCTTTTGGTGCTAAATGTGCTTACTTTTTATGTAACAAGCCTCGAAATTCACAATTTTGTATTTTATTTAACGGTGTTTTTGGGCGTTTTTGCAGAATTTTTAAAAATTTTTCGACTTTTTTCAATTATTATTGAAAAACGATTTCCAATTTTTTATTTGTTTTTGTACCTTTGCACCGTCGAATTTTTACCAGCGATTCTCTTTGTCAAAATTCTGTCCCATTGACAAAGGGAAAACAGCATAGAGAGAGTGAATAAGGGACAGAAAAATACTAAAATTAAACGCATTTTGAAAATAACGAATGTATTGGTTTCGCAACCGAAACCGGTAAAAACAGACGGAAATCCGTATGTTATGTTAGCAGAAAAGCTCAAACTAAATTTGGATTTCAGACAATTTATTAAAGTAGAAGGAGTATCTTTTAAGGAATACAGAGCACAGCATCTTAATCTGCCGGATTTTACGGCGGTGGTTTTCACCTCCAAAGTAGGAATCGACACTTATTTTAAGATTGCTAAAGAAATTAAATTTCAAGTGCCTGAAGATATGCTGTATTTCTGTTCTACGGAGGCTATCGCTTTGTATTTGCAAAAATACATCATTTTCAGAAAACGCAAGATTTTTTATGGCAAAAAAACAGTTTCCGACTTAACGGATACTTTTAAGAAACACAGCGATGCCAAAACGCTTGTTGTTCAGTCCGATGTTTCAACCGACGAGATTCCAAAATTTTTGGACAAACTGAAAATTTTCCACAAAGAAATCGTTTTGTACAAAACCGTAAGTGCGGATCTTTCCGATATAAAATCCGAATTTGAGAAATACCAGCTTTTGGTATTTTTCACTCCAGCAGGAATACGCTCGCTCAAAGAGAATTTTCCGGATTGGAAACAATCCGAGGTTAAGATTGCCGCTTTTGGAGATTCTACGCAGGAAGAAGTCAAAAAATTAGGTTATAATCTTGACATTGAGGCACCTACACCAGAAAATCCGTCAATGAGTATGGCAATAGAACAATTTATCACTGCCAACAACAAAAAGAAATAGTAAAAAAAATGCCTAAAAAATACGGGCTTTCCAAAAGCGAAAAGCTGAAAAGCGTTATCAAAACGGAAAAACTTTTTACAACGGGAAAATCCTTCAGGATTTTCCCCTTTAATGTTTATTACCGTTTGGGCAGAGAGGAAGAAATCGGCAAAAATCAGTTTTTGGTTTCGGTCAGCAAACATTATTTCAAACACGCTGTTGACCGTAACCGGCTAAAAAGGCTTGTAAGAGAGGCATACAGACTCAACAAACTACCGCTGTATGAGGCTTCTGAAAAAAGCGGGGTTGCATTCAACGTAGGTTTCGTTTACAAAACCAACGTTATCAACGGTTTTGACACAATAGAAGAAACTCTGAAAAACGCAATCGAAATCATTACAGAAAAAATTAACGCTTTTCACGAAAAAATATCTTCAAAAGATAATCTTTGAAATTGCTCGAACTATTAGTTAAAACGCCGAAATTAATTCCGCATTCCGGGCAATAAGATTCAAAACCGTAGAGAAATCTCCCGCACGCAGGACAATAATCCGCCTTTGTTGCAGTAAAAACAAACTCTTCTAAATAAGGAAAAAAAATTTTCATTCTCTCTAAAATATTTTTTTGCTCTGAAAAAGCAAATTTATAACTTTGCTTTCTAATAAAAAAACTTTTTCACTTTATGTCAGTCATAAACAAGATAAAAAAACCGATAGAAGAAGAATTGAAACGGTTTGAACCGTATTTCAAAAATATAATGCATTCACAAAGCCGGCTGCTGAACTTTGTTATCAATTATAGCCTTAAAACCAAAGGCAAACAGATGCGGCCTATGCTTGTTTTTCTGACATGCAAATTAACGGGCAAAATCTCTGACAGCACCATGACAGCTGCTGCATTGATAGAACTCCTTCATACAGCAACTTTAATCCATGACGATGTTGTAGACGAGAGTTTTTACAGAAGAGGATTTTTCTCGATTTTTGCACTTTGGAAAGCCAAAATTGCAGTGCTGACAGGTGATTATTTTTTGGCACAGGGACTTCTTTTGAGTCTAAAAAACAACGAAACGGAAATTCTGCGTATAGTTTCAGATGCCGTAAGGGAAATGTCGGAAGGCGAGCTCCAACAATTGGAAAAAGCCAACATGATGAATATCACCGAAGAGGATTATTACGTTATAATCCGAAAAAAAACGGGTGCATTGATTTCAGCATGCTGTCAGGCGGGAGCTTATAGTTCTGGGGCGTCAGAAGAAGATGTTGATAGAATGAAAAAATTCGGTGAACTCATCGGCACGGCATTTCAAATAAAAGACGATTTATTCGATTATCAGGAAACGGGATTAATCGGAAAACCAAAATACAACGACATTCAAGAAAGAAAACTTACTTTGCCCGTGATTTATTCCTTAAACAAGGCAAACATAGTTTTAAGAAAGAAAATAATGCGGCTTTTAAGAAAACGCTCAAAATCGAATCAAGACATAACGCAAATCGTAGATTTTGTAAAAAACTCCGGCGGAGTAGAATACGCTAACAACAAAATGTACGAATTTCATAATCAAGCCGTTGCATTATTGGAAAAATATCCCGACACCGAAGAAAAAGAAGCGTTAATACTTCTTTGCAAATACATTGTAGAACGCAACAAATAATTATTTTACTAACATAAAACGCTCAAAAAAATGAAAAAAGTATTATTATGTTTATTCGCCGTTTTAACACTTTTAGCAGGCTGCGATGTACTCAAAAGCGCAAACAGTCTCAAAAGTTGTAAATTTGCCATGAAAAACGTAACAGACGTTTCCGTTGCTGGCATCAACCTTACCAACAAATCTAAATTCAGCGACATATCGGCCACTGATGTTTTGAAACTCGGAGCTGCATATCTTACCAAAAGTTTTCCGCTAACCTTCAACGTAAACGTAAACGTTACAAACCCTAACCCCACGACCGCAAAACTCGCCGGTCTTGATTACATCGTTTGGATTGATGACGTTAAAATGACATCCGGTTCTATGAATCAATCCTTAACCGTTGCTCAAAACGAAACCGCTGTCATGCCCCTTAACTTTTCGATAGACCTTCTTGAAATTCTCAAAGGTCAAAGCAAAGACAAAATCCTCAGTTTCGGCTGCGGTCTTGCAACCGGCAACCCTGATGTAAGCCGTGTAAAAGTATCTTTTAAACCCGCTTTCAATATCGGCGGTTCTATCATCAAATCTCCCGCTTACATTACAATCGGCGGCAACAAATTGATGCCTTCATCAAATTAAGCAGGATTTTTGTTTTTTAACAAAAACTTTTTTTTAAAGGGAAAAGGGAAAACTAAAGCGGTTTTCCCTTTTTTCTTTTGGCAATTTCCTCAAGGTCAAACGGAAGAGCATCATCGGCAACTTTGCCCGGCTCACCTTTTTCATCGGCTCCGATATTCCAATATTCACCATATTCTGCAATTGCTTTGTTCTCGTCAAAATCTGCTACGACATTGCCGTATGCATCAAGTCCGTCGAACCACGGCTCCAAATCGCTGTATGCGGCTGCCGCTTCAGGACTGTAAAATGCAAGCGTTTTTTTGTTAAGAAAACTATAAACAATATACTTATTATCAACACACCAAACTTCTACATTGATAGTTTTTGCCTTGTATTTTACCGCACCCTCCAGACAAATAGCAACTTTATCACTCGCATAAATTGTATCAAAATCCTCACGAGAAATCACGATATGATGTTTCTGAGCGTCAGATTCAAAAATTCCTTCAAAACTTACCGCATACGGTCCCTCATCAATATATTGTTCTAAGCTTTCTGTTGAGACGAGCCTATATTTAAGAGTTTTTATATGCCCTTCGTAATCGGCAGCAGATTCTTTATGATAATTAGTATAGATTGCCTTTCCCGAATATCTTGGATCTCTGTCAGCGACTTCAATTTCCGTTGATGCTTTCCAAGATATGAATTTACCTTTCATTTTTTTTATATCCTTCTTATTGAATCCGGCTACAGCATTTTTCCGTATATCTTTTTTCGCCCAATCATCAATCAAACCGTATATAACTTTTCCTAAGATTAATACCATCAAAATAATCACTAACCAAAAACTGTCTATATGCTGCCATAAATAAAGAGTTACAAATTCCATAATTACCTCCTTTGTTTTTTTATATGATATTGTCAAGGCAAATATATACAAAAAAAGTAAAAATTAAGATATAGAATTTATTTTTTCTACTTTTGTAGGAAATTGATTTCAAAAGAAATGAAAAAACAGACTAATGATTTTTTTTGTGAACAAGATTATGCACAAAAAACAACCAACAGATTATCATCTCTTGATTTAACAATTACATCAGGTATAATTGATGTATTGGGGTGCGGTATTTATGTGGTGGATTATGAGATAAAAAAAGTTTGCATAGTTTCTGACAATATTGCAAGAATATGCGGATTGAATCCAGAGGATATTAAAGGAGAAAATTGCGATGTTTATTTGAAATATGTCCCTGACGATGATTATAAAATGCTTTTGGAAATCAACGAAGCGGCTTTTTCCTTTTTAAAGGAAATGCCCGATCAAAAAATTCTACAATACAGCGTTTCGTATAATTTTCATCTTAACGGACTTTTATTACACCAGACTTTTAAACCGTTGAAAGTTAAAAACGGATTTATAAAACTCGGTTTGTTTATTCTTACTCTTTCTTCAAAAAATGACATCGGGCATATAGTTATGCAGCGAAAAGACGATGTTGATTATTTGGAGTATTCGCTTTCAGAACATATTTGGAAACGAAAACACGGCATAAAACTCTCCGAAACAGAAAAGTTGGTTCTTTGTCTTTCGGCGCAGGGGCAGACCTCGGAAGAAATTGCCACAGCAATGCACCGTTCTGTTGATACCATAAAACGCTATAAGAAGGATTTATTTAAGAAAAAGAACGTCAAAAACATCACCGAAGCATTAATCTGTGCCATAAATAACCGCTTCTTTTAAGGTTTTTATAAAGTTGAAAATAATTGAAAAGTAAAAACAAATTCAGCCGGGAATTCCTTAGAAAAGAACTTCCGGCTGAATTAATATAATTCAAAAAAAACTAATCTTTAATATTAGCTTTTAAGAACTCTCTGTTAAGACGAGCGATGTGAGAAATCGAAACTGATTTCGGACATTCGAGTTCGCACGCACCTGTGTTGGTACAGTTACCGAATCCGAGTTCGTCCATTTTAGCGACCATTGCTTTTGCGCGTTTTGCAGCCTCAACTTTTCCTTGCGGCAAGAGAGCGAGTTGTGATACTTTTGCGGATACGAACAACATTGCTGAACCGTTTTTGCAAGTTGCTGCACACGCACCGCAACCGATACAAGCAGCAGCGTCCATAGCCTCATCAGCATCGGGTTTAGGAATCGGAATTGCGTTTGCATCCGGCACACCACCCGTTGAAACTGATACAAAGCCACCGGCCTGCATGATTTTGTCGTATGCTGAACGGTCTACCATCAAGTCTTTGATAATCGGGAAACCGCCTGAACGCCAAGGTTCAATAGTGATTTTGTCGCCGTCGTTGAATTTACGCATGTGCAACTGACATGTCGTAATATCATCGTCTGGTCCGTGTGCACGTCCGTTGATAAAGAGCGAACACATACCGCAGATACCTTCGCGGCAATCGTGGTCGAACGCTACAGGACCGTCAGGATCGGCGGTTTCGATTAACTGCTCGTTCAAAATGTCCATCATTTCGAGGAACGAAGCCTCGGTAGATATATTTGAAACACTATATTCTTTAAACTGGCCTTGGGCATTGCGGCCTGCTTGCCGCCATACCTTCAATGTTAAATTTAAACTTTTATGTCCTTCTGCCATTTTTTTTGACTAATTTAAATTTGTTTGAATTTTCTTAATAAGTAACCGCCTTTAATTATTTACCGGTCTTATAGTTACGTTTCTGAACTTTTATGAACTGATAGTTAAGCGGTTCTTTGTGAAGTTCGGGTTCTTGATTATAACCTTTGTATTCCCAAGCACCTACGTACATAAAGTTCTCGTCATCACGTTTTGCCTCGCCTTCTTCTTGAGATTCTTCTCTGAAGTGTCCACCGCAGCTTTCGTTTCTGTGCAAAGCATCACGGGCAATAAGTTCACCTAATTCGAGGAAGTCAGCAACACGGTTTGCTTTTTCAAGTTCTACGTTAAGACCATTAGCAGAGCCGGGGATTTTAACGTCTTTCCAGAACTCATCTCTCAAAGTCTTGATTTCAGAAATTGCTTTTTCCAAAGATTCTTTCGTTCTTGCCATTCCGACATTGTTCCACATAATCTTTCCGAGTTCTTTGTGGAAATGGTCAACAGAATGTTTACCGTTAATTTTCATCAATTTATCGATGTAATCTTTAACCTCTTTCTCAGCTTTTTGGAACTCTGCATTTTCTTTGGGGTTAATGCGTTTAACGTTGAACTGGTCAGCCAAGTATTCCTGAACTGTGTACGGAAGAACGAAGTAACCGTCAGCCAAACCTTGCATCAAAGCCGAAGCACCAAGACGGTTAGCACCGTGGTCAGAGAAATTAGCCTCACCTGCTGCAAACAAGCCCGGAATTGTGGTAGAAAGTTCGTAGTCAACCCAAATACCACCCATTGTGTAGTGAATAGCCGGATAAATCATCATCGGCTCTTTGTACGGGTCGGTGTCGGTGATTTTCTGATACATCTGGAAAAGGTTTCCATAACGTTGTTCAACTACATCTTTACCAAGACGTTCGATAGCGTATTTGAAATCGAGGAATACTGCATTTCCAGTGCTATTAACACCAAAACCTGCATCACAACGCTCTTTGGCATTTCTTGAAGCAACGTCTCTGGGGACAAGGTTTCCGAATGCGGGATAACGCTCTTCCAAATAGAAGTAACGGTCTTCGTCCGGAATATCAGATGCTTTTTTCAAACCTTTGCGGAGTGCCTCAGCGTCTTCTTTCTTTTTGGGAACCCAAATACGTCCGTCGTTTCTGAGCGACTCTGACATAAGGGTAAGTTTCGACTGATAATCACCGTGTTGCGGAATACAAGTGGGGTGAATTTGAACCATACAAGGATTAGCAAAATATGCGCCTTTTCTGTATGCTTTCATAGCAGCCGAACCGTTAGAACCCATAGCGTTAGTAGAAAGGAAGTAAACGTTTCCATAACCGCCGGTAGCCAAAATAACGCAGTGAGCAAAATGTGATGAAACTTCACCCGTAATAAGGTTTCTTGTTACAATACCTCTACAACGACCATCAATCATAACGAGATCCATCATTTCGGTACGAGAGTGCATTTCTACGTTGCCCAAGCCGATTTGTCTTGACAAAGCCGAATAAGCACCTAAAAGTAACTGCTGTCCCGTCTGACCGCGGGCGTAGAATGTACGCGATACGAGCGCACCACCGAATGAACGGTTAGCAAGAAGTCCGCCGTATTCTCTTGCGAACGGAACGCCTTGTGCAACGCACTGATCGATAATCAAATTAGAAACTTCTGCCAAACGGTAAACGTTAGCCTCTCTTGCGCGGTAGTCGCCGCCTTTGATTGTATCGTAAAAAAGTCTATAAACTGAGTCGCCGTCGTTAGGATAGTTTTTAGCGGCGTTGATACCACCTTGTGCTGCGATTGAGTGTGCTCTACGCGGAGAATCCTGATAACAGAATGCTTTAACTTTGAAACCCATCTCAGCCAAAGAAGCGGCAGCCGATGCGCCGGCAAGACCCGTTCCGACTACAATAATATCTATTTTTCTTTTGTTGGCGGGATTTACGAGGTGCTGATGTTCCTTATAATTGGTCCATTTGTCCTTCAAATCGCCTTCGGGTATTTTAGAATCCAATTGTGCCATTTTTATTTTACTAAATTAATTTGTTAAGAATTATTATGATAATTCAAACTAAGATAACTAATTGTTCTATAATCTTTTACTTAGAGTGATTTAAAGAACTCGATAAGTACTGTAACAGCAAAACCACCCATTACACATGTTGTGAAAACGGTAGAAATCTTTTTAAGACGTGGAATCCATACAGAGTTGCTTGCACCTACGGTGTGAAGTGCTGACCAAAAACCATGGTTCAAATGGAACCAAATAGCAGCAAACCATACAAGATACAAAACTACATACAGCGGATTGCTGAAATAGTAGTGAATCAAAGCAGCACCATTAGTCGGAGCAATTGCTTGACCATCAACAACAGCCTCGCAGCCGGCCAATTCGGCGAACATCATTTTTGACCAAAAATGTGTCAAGTGGAGAATAAGACCTAAGAAAACAATTGCGCCGAGGGCGTACATGTTTTTAGAAGACCATTCAACACCTGCCGGCAAGTTTTGATTGTCATAGCGGTCGTTACCACGCGCTTTACGGTTTTGGATTGTCAAGATTGTAGCATATACAATATGAACTACAAATCCAAGAGCCAAAATGCCCGTGCCTATAAGCGCGTACCAATTCGTCCCTAAGAACTCGCACACTTTGTTGTATGCTTCATCACTGAATACCACCACAAGGTTCATGCACATGTGGAATACCAGAAACAATATCAGAAAAAGGCCTGATAAACTCATTATCACCTTTTTGCCGATAGAACTTTTACTAAATCCTTTCATAGCAGATTGTTTGTTATTATAAAATTTTAATTGTTTAAAAAATAAAAGTTTTTCAAATTGCAAATTTAAGTTTTAATTACGAAATAATCCAAAATTTTTTCATAAAAAATTGCATTATTTTTATTTTTTTGATTTCATGAAAAATTACATTTTTTTTCATAAATTTTGCCCGATAATCTCTAGGCACAAAAATTGCGACAACATTAAAGATAAAAAATATTAATCTTTTAAAAAAAAGGAACAAATTATGAACATCTTGAAAATCAACTTTTTGATTACAGCTATTTTAATTTTTGGATTCAGTGTTTCAGCACAAAATCCCTATCCCGGAGAAAACGAAACAGACAGATTTACTTGGTCTGTAAAATTTTCAGGAGAAAAACCTTCAATTAAAGATTTCGTACAATCGTACCTTGAAGAATGTGGAAGCGGAGATCAAGAACTTAACGAAATTGCCGAGGCTCTTGCCCCCGTTTGGGAAAAATATCTCAAAAACAAGCCGCAGGACAAACACGAAACTCTTATCGTTGATCCTAAAAACGGTTATTTACGTTACGAAGGTGTTTACAATCACGACAACGTAAAAGAAAAAGACGTAATAGAAATGTGTTATTGGAATTGCTCAGACAACAAACACAAACTTTTTGCGATTTCGTACAGCAATTTTCAAAACGACAAACCTTTCAACACAGAGGTTACAGGTTTGAGTTTCGATATCTACAACAATGCTAAACACAAAATGACCTCTTATTATGTAAGTGAACTCGGAATCGAATTAGAAAGCGATGACACTATAGTTTATTCGCTGCCCCGCGTAGGAAAAACACTCGTGGCAACAATTTACAAAAAGTCAGGTCAAGAAAAAGTAGAGTTTGAATGGAACGGACTGAAATTCAATAAAAAATAAAAAAATCTCGTTTTTTCATACAACATTTTTCACGTTTTCGGAGTTTAAAAAAAAATAAGGTAAAATTTTATTAACAAAAAAAACTTAGAAAACAATGAAAAGACTACTTTATTTAATAGTGTTGATGATGTTACCGTTTTTGGCTTGCTCACAATCGCAAGGAATAGAAATCGGCGACAAAATTTATGACATTTCAGGCGAAAACCCCGAAGGTCAAACTTTAACACTATACGATTTGAAAGGAAAAATAGTCTTAGTAGATTTTTGGGCTTCATGGTGTCCGCCGTGCAGAGCGGAAAACCCGGAATTAAAAAAAGCCTATGATGAATACAAAGACGCAAATTTCTCAAAAGGCAAGGGCTTTGAAATTTTCAGCATTTCGCTTGATAGCAAAAAAAATGACTGGACAAAAGCCATTGAAAAAGACCATCTTACATGGAATTATCACATCTGCGACTTTAAGGGTTGGTATTCCGCCTTGGCTGATCAATTTGAAATAGAGGCAATCCCTGCTAACATTTTAATTGATTCTGAAGGCATTATCATCGCTAAAAATTTAAGAGGCGAGGCTTTAAGTCTCACATTAAAATCGCTAAAAAGATAATCTTCATCTTTTTTTAAAGTTAGATTAACGATTAAAGCAAAAACTAAAAGTACTTTTGCCGCGATAATTTAATTTAAATCACTTTAACTTTTAAAAAACATGAAAAAGATTTTTAAAACATTAGTTGCAGTAGTTGCATTTGCTGCCGCAACAACGAGTGCAAGCGCACAATTGTATGTTTCTGGTAATTTTTCAATGTCGCACAAAGGCGGAGAAAATGAAACTACCAACACTAAAAAAGCTCCTTATAACGAATTCAATATCGGAACTGAAATCGGATATTATTTCACCGACAATATGGCAGTTGGCGCAGACATATACTTCAGACATGATAAAATATATCAAGATGCAGACAAAAAATATTGGGATGCCGAAAACGAGCTTTACTTCAATCCTTATTTCCGTTTTGACTTTGTTTCTACCGAAAAAATCAGTTTCGGTGCAAAAGCAGAGGCAATACTCGGTTTCGGTAAGAAAAAAGACCAAGATGACGTTAACGGCAAAAATTCAACGTTCGGAGTTGCAATTATTCCCGTGCTGAACTACAAATTCAACTCTAATTGGAGTGCAGGCGTATCTTTCGGAAGAGATGGATATGGATTATCTTGGAGAAATACAGTAAACAAGGATAAAGACGGAAACAAAATAGAAAACAAGTCTAATTTAGGCGTTGATTTATCATTGCAGTTATTGACATTCAGCGTTGTATACACCTTCTAATAAAGGATTATAAAACTTTAAAATACAAAGAGATGCAGTTCATAAAAAATTGCATCTCTTTTTTTTGTTAAAAAATTGCAAAACCAAAACTTTTATCATAATTTTGCATTTATTAACAACTCTTAAAAACAGGTAAACATAATGATTGGAAAAAAGATACTTACTTTAATTGCTGTTTCATCGTTTTGCGTGAATGCCCTCGCACAAAAAACAATGACGGGAAAAATTACAGACAAAAACAACGAACCTCTTACCGGCACAATCATCGCTATTGAAAATACAAGAATAGCAACATTGTCAAATACGTTAGGTCATTATACACTTCACATTCCCAAAGAATATGAAAACGAAAACGTTGTTTTTGAATACATCGGCTACATTACCCAAAGCATTCCGGCAAAAGACGGACAGATGGATATTATAATGGAAACCGTTGTTCCTAAAACTGTAGAAGATCTTCTTGTCAGCACACAAAAAAGACTTCAGACTTCAATAGATGTGCCTATTGCCATAACAGCATTCGATCAAAACCGTTTGGACGAACTCAACACTACCAAAATCGATGAAATAAGTAATTATATCGCAGGTTTCAACAACATTATCCAAGGTCAAAACAAAACCGGATATTCTATCAGAGGCGTAACAAGCGACGGTATGGAAAGTTTTTTTCAACCTCGAATTTCCGTATTCTTAAACGGTGTTTCGATTTCAAGGGAACAAGTCTCTGCCTTAGAAACTTATGATATAGAACGTATTGAGGTTGCAAGAGGTCCTCAAGGTACACTTTTCGGTCGCGGTGCAGAAATCGGCGCCGTTCACTTTATTACCAAACGTCCTGAAAAAGATTTTTCAGCACAACTGAAACTCAATTACGGCGGTTACAATCAAAGAGGAGCATACGGTTATCTTAACACGCCTATCAGCGAAAAAATCGCTAACCGTTTTGCTTTCGGTTATGATTATCACGATGGATACATCAAAAACTTAGCCGGCGGACGTCTCAACGGACAAAATACGATTGCTCTGCGCAATACGTTCAGCATATTCAACGCAGAAAAATCTTCATTCAATATAATTCTTGATTATCAGCACGATATGACGCCTGGCGTATCTTTTAAATCAAATAAAATAGCACCGGAAGGCGGAGATACATCACCTTTTACAACGGCACATCTCAACGGCGGTGAAGATTTGGGCGTAGAACGTCATATAGGCGGTTTAACATTGGAATACGAAAGAAAAATCAATGATAATTTAAATATCTCCAATACATTCGGAGTGCGTTACGGCTACGCTAATGAATTTTTCGACGGCGACGGTACATATTATAATATCCTCAATGCTAACGAAAAAGCCTCAAATATACAATTCAGCGAAGAGTTTCGTCTTAACTGGACAAAAAGCGACCGTTTGAGCGGATTCGTCGGAGTAGGCGCAATGTACGAATATTGCGAACACTCGTTAAAACTCAACAGCGACCTTACTCTTATGTATCCGTTTTGTGTAACCCCGCAATTAAAACCGCAAATCGAAACAATTCCACAAAAAGTAGCAGAAGGCGTTAAAAGCGGAATTGAAAACTTCAAAGCACAATTATTGAGTCAATATCCGCCGGAATATGCCGAACAAATAACACAAGCTCTTGACGGTTTCAGTGCAGCCGCTTATCCGCAGATATTAAATGCGATGAATGAAAATCTCAATACTTGGAACGAATGGTTAGAGAGTCCGAGATGGGAGGAAACTCCTGATTTTTTCGGAACAACTAAAAATACGGTCAGCGGTATTTTGATTAACACTTTAAACGCCCTATTACAACAAATGCCGCAAGCCGCAGCACTTCTTAACGGAGCCTCGGCAGAACAAGTTGTAGCCGGCATGAATTTAGAGAACGGTCTTAGCGATTTACAAAAAATCTCTAACGCCGAAATCTATAACGAATACGAAGAAAATCATACCAATTATTCGCACAACTACGAAACCGATATTTTCTCGGATTTAACGTGGGAAATATTCGACAATTTCTTTTTAACCGTCGGATTAAGAGGAACATACGAAAAACAAGAAACAGGATATTATTCTACCTCAATGACCGCACCGATAGTAGGAACTATGATTTATCAAAATTCCAACGGCAAAACTCACTGGATAGACGGAACAAACTTTTCTTGGGTAGGACGTTTCGTATTAAATTATATGATTAACAAATACAACAACGTCTACGCATCGGTTTCCAAAGGCCACAGACCGGGCGTAGTATATTTCAACTATTCGCCGGAAAAACCGACCGAACTGCGTCCCGAAGTAGTTCGCAATTACGAATTAGGTCTTAAAGGCTATATTATCAACAACAAACTCGCATACGCAACCGCACTTTATTATTATAAATGGTTGCATTTCCAAAGTTCGACAGCCTATACAGCAGAAGACGGTTCGCGTAAATACCACAGCGACGACAAAGGTCTTGCTAATTGTTACGGCACAGAATTATCACTAAAATATTTCTGCAAACGCTTCGTAACAATCTTCGGCGATTACACATACTTCGGCGGAAAATTTGCCGACAAAGACGAAGATGGTCAAAAACAGGAATATGCAGGACATAAATTCCGCTTGAGTCCGGAAACCGCCTTTGATTTAGGCGCGGACGTAGTTATTCCCATCAAAGGCAAATACGAATTGTATTTCAGACCAAATATTTCATACAAAAGCAAACTCTACTTTGAAGACAAAAACGATATATCGCAAGACGAATGCTCTATCGTAAATGCTACTTTAGGCATAAGGTTTGCCAAAAAACGTCTGAATTACGATTTCGGTCTTTGGGGCAAAAACATTACTAACACCGAGTATTTAATTGATGCCGGCAACGCAGGAGAGATTATCGGCTTTCCTACGTATGTAGCGGGCGCACCTCAAAATTTCGGCGTGAAACTTTCCGTAAGTTTTCGCTAACTGCCTAAAAAGGAACTTTTAAAAGAGTTTTTCTAAGGATAAGATTTTTATTAAAAAAAGTTCCTTTTTTAGTTTTCTTTAATCCTAAGGAAGAAATATTGATGTGGTGATTAACATTCAAGGAAAAAAGAAATATGTTAATTGCCATGTCATATTTTTTTTCAGGACTAAAAACTTTTTTTTTTTAAAGTGATTCGTCTTTTTAATAAAAATTTATTTTTCCTCATTTTTTAAACTTAAAGTCCAAGGCAGATTATTTAATCATCTATGTTCCAACCTATTAACTAAATGCGATTCCGAGAACCACAAAGGCTATGAACAAGAAAGTTGCATGATGTCTGCTCATTTTATTTAAAGTTTTTAATGTTAACAAATCATTATCACTTTTCGTTAATACCAAAAAAATGCCAACTTTTATGATTTTAAGTTTTTTTTTCAAAAAAATAATTAGCAAAAAAAATAAACGGCTAACCGAAATTACTTTCAATCAGCCGTTTAAGCATTATCATTTATAATCTTTATTTCAGTACCACTACCCTATCTGACAGCCGTTCTCTAATTCTGCATCGGGATTAAGAAAATGCAAACTTCCGTCGCCGCCGACTGCGCAGAGAATCATACCTTTCGACTCTATACCTTTGATTTTTCTCGGTTCAAGATTTACAATCATAAGGATTTTTCTGCCGATGATTTCTTTCGGGTCGTAATGCTCTGCAATGCCTGAAACCAAAGTGCGTTTATCAATACCGGTATCAATGGTAAGTTTCAAAAGTTTTGTAGTCTTCGGAACTTTTTCAGCATCAAGAATTGTTGCCGTTCTGATGTCGCACTTCTGAAAATCGTCAAAACTGATAAGCGGTTTTTGAGGTTCTGGTTGAAAATTATTTTTCATGTTTTCAATCTTCGTGCGGTTGAGTTTCTCGATTTGAGCCTCAACAACCTCATCGGTTATCACTTCAAAAAGTAATGAAGATTTGTTGAGTTTATGTCCGGCCTCCAACAAAGTTTTTTTGCCGATAACGTCCCAATCCAAAATTTCAGAAAGGTTCAAAAACTCTCTCAATTTTTTTGTTGAATGAGGTATAAACGGTTCTAAAACAGTAGATATAGCAGCCGTTATTTGAAGATTTACATAAAGAATAGTTTTAACTCTTTCGGGATCGTTTTTGAAAACTTTCCACGGCTCTTGCTCGGTAATATATTTATTTCCTAATCTGCCCAACCCCATTGCATTGTTAAGAGCCTCACGGAAACGATAGTTTTCAATACTTTTTTCGACCTCGTCCTTAATTTTTTCAATTTCGCCTAACGCTTCTTTGTCAGAATCGGTGAAATCATTCGGCTGAGGAACAACGTTTTGGAAATATTTTTCGGTCAAAAGCAAGGTTCTGTTAATAAAATTACCCAAAACGGCAACCAATTCAGAATTGTTGCGCTGTTGAAAATCTTTCCAAGTAAAATCATTATCTTTGGTTTCGGGAGCATTAGCCGTCAAAACGTATCTCAAAACGTCTTGCTTACCGGGAAAATCTTCGTTGTATTCGTGCAACCAAACAGCCCAATTTCTTGAAGTTGAAATTTTATCGTTTTCAAGATTCAAAAATTCGTTAGCAGGAACATTGTCCGGCAAAATATACGAACCCTCGGCTTTAAGAATTGACGGGAAAACGATACAGTGGAAAACGATATTATCCTTTCCGATAAAATGCACCATTTTACATTCGTCAGATTTCCAATATTTTTCCCAATCGGGCGTCAATTGTTTTGTAAACGAAATATAACCGATAGGCGCATCAAACCAAACGTAAAGCACTTTACCTTCCGCACCTTCAACGGGAACGGGAATACCCCAATCGAGATCGCGGCTTACAGCTCTTGGTTGAAGTCCTTGATCAAGCCAACTTTTGCATTGCCCGTAAACATTAACTTTCCAATTTGTATGATCTTGGAGAATCCATTTTTCAAGAAATTCTTGATACTTTTCGAGCGGCATATACCAGTGTTTGGTTTCTTTAAGAACGAGTTGAGAACCCGAAATTGCTGATTTAGGATTGATAAGGTCAGTCGGGTCGAGACTCGTACCGCATTTTTCGCACTGATCACCGTATGCGCCGGGGTTTCCGCAATGAGGACAAGTTCCGGTAATATAACGGTCTGCCAAAAACTGTTTAGCCTCTTCGTCGTAATATTGTTTTGAAACTTTTTCTACGAAAACGCCCTTATCGTAAAGGGTCTTAAAAATTTCCTGAGAGGTTTGTGTATGAACCTCTGAAGAAGTACGCGAATAAATGTCAAAACTTATTCCGAAATCCTCAAATGCTTTTTTGTTGAGGTTATGATATTTATCTATAATATCTTGTGGAGTAACACCTTCCTTGCGTGCTTTCATTGTGATAGCCACGCCGTGTTCGTCAGAGCCGCAAATATGAATTACGTCCCTGTGTTTTAATCTTTGAAACCTAACGTAAATGTCCGAGGGTACATAAACGCCCGCCATGTGTCCGATATGTATAGGTCCGTTAGCATACGGCAAAGCCGAAGTAACTAAAATACGCTTGTACTTACAATTCTCTTCTGACATATTATTATTAATTTTGTTTTTAACAGCGCAAAATTAACAAAAAAAACTTTAAAAGACGAAAAAAAAGAGGTTGTCTTAAATAAAATTTTAGACAACCTCTTACTACTCAAAAATCAAACGTACAAGGAAAAACAAAAAAAATATCTTAACTAATTTTTCAAAAAAAATAAAATCCTAAGTAAATACCACAGAGTACCCTATCTTATTGAAGGGCAACATAAGCAATTCCGAATACTCTTGACCCGTTTGCTGCATATCCTCATCGTCATCGGGATAATACCAGTTAAGAACGACATCGTTGCCGTTTTTGTACAGGGTCTCGAATTTCGTGAAGATTTCCAGCAAAATCTTACTTGATGCAGTATTAAAATAATCTAATTTAAGATTCAAGACTGTTTTACTGCACGGATTTTTACTGTATTCGTCTATCCATTCCACTACGGGTGAATAAAAAGCCGTTACGTCTGAGGGAAACGATTTGCCGGTAAACTCACAAACCCCTGTTGAAGGATCCATATCGATTCCCGGAGTATCTACACCTGCTTCTAATTGTATATGTTCTATCATGGTTTCTTAGAGTTTTTGCTTTTAATAATGAATTCTTATAAAATCTGACTGCAAAATTATAAAAATTCTTTACGTTTTCTAATCTTTATCTACATTTTTTAATGTAATAAAAATTATGCCAAACTTTGCAAGTTTACAACTTTTTTTTCAAAGTTTACAATTACTATTTTCAAAAATTCACAATGCTGTTTTCCTGACACATTTTATCGTTCAGGCAGAAATTGATTTCAATTTCCTCTCCGGCTTTTACATTCGGGACAGCATAATAATATACTACCGTCGCACGACGTGTATGACCGTCAAATTTCATTTCAAGCACAGAATCTTCGTTGATACCTGCAATATTAGGCTTAGCAACAAACTCGCAGATTTGTGACGGCGAATACAAATTTATCGTGTAGCATATCGTTTTGCCGTTAGATGAGTTGATAACGTTTATTTCACGTATTTTAATTGTCGCAGAATCAAACGTTAGCAATTCATTAATGCCGTAAGCACCCGTTAAAATTACAATCGTTATTATAATCAACAAATTTGCTTTCATCATGTTATGAGCCTTAATCTGAAAGAAAACTTTCACGGCTCAAATGTATAAATTTTTTCTGATATAAAACAAAATTTTTTCAAAAAAAAATTTTCATCTTTTTTTAGTCCCAAAATTAAGTCTAATAAAGAAGCATCTGATATTCAGCTTGTTAATTAAAACCAATTGAAATTCCTTAGCAAAAATAGTGCAATATTTATGCCAACTATTTTTATTTTACCTGTCCCGAAAGTACTTTTTTGTAGAGATTTTGGTCGTTTAAAACACTTTTTGCCTTCTCTAAAAAAGAATCGTGTTTTAAAGTATAACGGATAACGCCTTCCTGATAATAATAACGGCTTATAATCTCGGTCGCCAATGCTGTTTTTATTTGCGAATAAAATTCAGAAAACTTTTTCTGTTTTTGTTTTTTGATTTCTTCTTGAATTTTTTGTACTTCCAAAGAAATCTCCGAGCTGCCATATTCAGCCTTTAAAAGATTATTTAATTCTTTAATTAACCCATCGCTTGATGTCTGATATTCAAAAAGTTTACTACCGGCAAACTTTTTAAAATCTTCCATATCTGCGTCCGTTACTTCAAACTCTTCGGGGCTTGAAATTTTATCGTGTTTTAATCTAAAAAGTGTTGCATAATCGAAAATTATGTTTTCTGCAATCAAATTTGCAGTAATTTCCGCAACAGAATCAACATCAGCATTAATATCGGGCATAATACCACCGGCATCTTTCACGGGGCGTCCGTTTTTGGTTTTAAAAGTTTTGAACTGCGATTCGCTAATCTGCGTTGCATTACCTTGAGAATCCTTGTGGGAATAATCAAGTTTTTGAATACAACGACCTGAAGGAATGTAATATTTAGCGGTTGTAATTTTCAGTTTTGAATTGTAAGTCAAATCTTTAGTGGTTTGAACAAGACCTTTGCCAAAAGTTTTTTCGCCTAAGATAACGGCTCTGTCCAAATCCTGCAACGCTCCTGAAACAATCTCAGAGGCAGAGGCCGACCTACCGTTGACCAAAACCACAATCGGAATTTTAGTATCAACAGGATTGTTTTCCGCTCTAAAAACTTTGTTCCACTGCTCTACCCTACCCTTCATCTCAACTATACTCTCGCCTTTATCAACAAAAAGATTTACGATATTAACAGCCTCAATAAGCAAGCCGCCCGGATTATAACGCAAATCAATAACAAGTTTGTCGATTTTTTCATCGTTTTTAAGTTTCAAAAAAGCCGTTTTCAGCTCCTTTGAACAATTCTCCGTAAAACCCGACAAATTAATATAACCCGTCTTGTCAGCAATTTTGCCGAAATAAGGAATATTTTTTTCCTTAATCATAGCACGTTTTACGCTGACATTTTGTTCAACATTATCTCTTAGATAAGTTAAATTCAAAGAAGTTCCGGGCTCACCTTTTATTAATAGTGAAATTTCATCAATGGATTTATCCTTGATTTCGTTGCCGTTAATTCTAATAATCTTATCACCTATTAATATACCGGCTTTGTCGGCGGGAGATGCCTCGCTGATTTCAACAACTTGATAGACTCCGTTATATTTTTCCAAATCAGCACCGATACCGGCATACTCGCCCGTGTTGATAAACATTACATCCTCAACCAAGGATTCCGGATAATAAACAGTGTAAGGGTCAAGATGCTTTAGCATCTCGTCCATAGCCGTTTTTATCAACTCACCGCTTGAGGTTTCATCAACGTACAAAATTCTTATATCCCTCATCAAAGTATGAAAGATTTCAAGATTTTTTATAAGTTCAAAATCGTCGCCGTCGTCCTTAACAAAAGACGAAACCCCAAGCAACAAGGCTATTAACGGAATTATAATCTTCTTTTTCATAGTTTCTTCTTTTTTTTAAAAAAGTTATTTTTATTCGTCCGGTTCTTCTTCGTCCCAATATTCTAATTGAGCCGCTGACAAAACACCGTCAGTAAAAACAGCCATCAAGCCTAAATCACTGTAATACAAAAACTTTTCACCGGTTCCGGGTTCCGTCTGAACCTCCGGCTCCGAGGCTTTCATGGATTT
>Ga0310695_10004239_pt1 | contig 26804 bp, 19 predicted proteins | sample RumenRJG_04DNA_FD_203882 | JGI IMG/M metagenome (GOLD analysis project Ga0310695, IMG submission 203882) | Bovine rumen microbial communities from Lethbridge, Alberta, Canada - RJG_04 (v2) (version 2) | ecosystem: Host-associated > Mammals > Digestive system > Stomach > Rumen | place: Canada... | reverse complement strand
TGTCGTTCGGCACAAACTCGCCGCTTGGAAGATGAAGCTCAACGACCGGGTGTCGGCCAGCACGCACGATAAATTCTTTTGAGTTATCGACGAGAGGCTTTACCCAGCCATGCAGGATTGCGGCATTCGCAAGGGCGGCAGTAACGTCTGCGTAGGCGATTTCTTTTGCGCTCTGCAAGAGATAGTTCGTTTGCTCGGCGATTTTTGAGCGCACTTCCAGGAACAAAGCCTTTTCAGTTTCGATGATTTTAAGGCTTGCCTCGTTGATTTGCTTTTCGATTTCCTGCAAACGTGGCGTTGTGTAGCGGTCGGCATTTGTGAGGGCGCGCCGCATGATAAAATGTGACGGAACCTGACTTGCCTTTCCGCGCGTGATTTCAATGTAATAGCCAGAAAGAGAATTGCTTCGGATCCGGAGATTTGGGATTCCGCTCGCCTGCTTTTCTTCTTCGGCGTAATCTTCAAGGATTTTATTCACATTGTCGTGAATGCGGCGGTATTCGTCCAGCTCGCTTGACCAGCCTTCTTTTATGATTCTTCCTTCGTCAAGGGCCGTAGCCGGATCTTCAAGGATTGAGTCGAAAATCAGTTTGGCTATGTTTTGTGCGATTGACTTGTCCGTTTGTGTGAAGCCAAAGTTGTCCAGCTGCTCCCGCACTTTGAGCCATGCTTCAAGGCTTGCCCTGAGAGCCTGCAAATCCTTTGCGTGAGCGCGTTCCATCGCAACTCGTCCTGCAAGTCGCTCGACATCAAGAATATCCGCAAAAAGTTCGTGGACATATTCAAGAAGGTTGCGGTTATTCACAAAAAGCTCGACATGATTCTGCCGGCTCTGGATTTCTTCGACATTGGTGAGCGGATACAAAAGCCAGTTTCTCATCATTCGCTTGCCCATTGCCGTTTCGGTGTGGGAAAGACATTCCAAAAGCGAGAATTGTGAGCTTCCATCGCGAAGATTCTGAACGATTTCCAGATTTCGGCGGGAAGAGTCATCCATAATCACAAACTGGCTGTCACGGTAAATTTTGATTCCAGTTACATGGGGAGAATTTGAAGTCGTCGTTTTCTGAAGGTAATCCAGCAAAAATCCTGCCGGTGCTACTTCAGGAGAAGACTCGTTGAGAGAAAAACTCTGCAAATTTGCCGTTTTAAACTGAGTGCAAAGACGCTTGTATGAAAGGGGTGAGTCAAAATTCCAGTCGGGATAATAAGAGACTGCAATCCGTTCATTCTGTTCAAGTGCGGCCTGGATTATTTCATTTTTTTCAAGATTCTGCGGAAGAAGAAGCTCGCGCGGATGGCAGCGGTCAAGTTCCTTGGCAAAATTTTCTGTCATGTCCTTTTCAAACCAGCTCGTCGCAAAAAAGTCCGATGTGGTAACATCAATATATGCAAAGCCGACCTTGCCTTTCTGCGCAACTACACAGGCCAGAAAATTGTTTGAGCCGCCCTCAAGATATTCGCTTTCAAGGGCTGTTCCTGGTGTGATTACTTCGATTACTTTGCGTTCGGTGAGGGTTTTGCCATTCGGCTCGCCGATTTGCTCACAAATTGCGATCCGTTTTCCGCATCTTAAAAGGCGCGCGATATAGATTTTGACAGCATGGAAAGGAATTCCGCACATTGGGGCCGAGCCACGGTGCGTAAGGGTGAGATTTAAAAGGCGAGACACTTCAATCGCATCATTGTTGAACATCTCATAAAAATCACCCAAGCGGTAAAAAAGAATCTCGTCTTTGTGCTCGTCTTTGATTGATAGATATTGAATCATCATCGGGGTGAGTTCTGCGCTCTCCGCCCGACTTTGAACTGTTCCTGCTACGATTGTGTCTTTGTTTCTGGCCATTTTACAGTCCCAGCTCAGAAATTACTTTGTCGGTAACATCAACTGAAGAACTGTACCACAAGATTGCATTATTCTGCTGGAGCGAAAGAATCATACTGAAGCCTTCGTTTTCGGCAACGCGCTCAATCACAGAGTAAAGTTTTTTATAGAAAGAATCTGAATTCTGAAGGTTGTTTTTCATCGATTCAAGCTCAATGTTCTTGGCATTTGTGTATTCAGTGAGAGCATCGGTCTTTTTGATGATGTCAGCGTCGAGTTTGCTTGCCTGAGCTTCGTTACCAGATGAAATAGACTCCGACTTCTGCTGTTTGAGTTTTTGAATTTCTTCGGTTCGCTTTACGATTTCACGCTGAAATTCTGATTTTTTATTCTCATAATTGCGGACTGGAGCGGAATTGCGGAAATAAGCCTGATAAACTTTTGCCGTATCAACCACACCGAATCGCGTAATTTGCTGAGAGAATGCCGCACCGCTAATAAAAATTGAAAAAATCGCAAGAATCAAAGCTTTTTTTGAAATCATAGTCACCTCGCAAGACTGCCAGAAACAAATGGCAGATAAAATTTTTATTTGTTTACAAGATTGAATGAAAGAACGAACTTCCAGTGCTTATCCCAGTTCACGTTTTTATCTTCATCAATCTTGAAAGTATTAGCAAAAAGCAATCGCAACGGGAACTGAGGAATCATGAATCGAATTCCAGGACCTGTACTACAATAGAAGTCTGAAATCTTCACCTGGTTAAGCATATACGGCTCTTTTGTAATAACCGCTGCATCAGCAAAGTAATCAAGGGCAAGAATTCCAGGCACAACAGGAATACGAAGCTCAATAATGTTGCTCCACAAAGCTTTTCCTCGAACCTTATTATAAATAGAAGTCCAACCACGGCCATTAAACATACCGTCGATGTACAAACGGCTTGAATCGCCAATTCCTGTACCTGGCTTCGGGAACTGCATTGACAAACCTGAATAAGCCATGAAAATCAACTTGAAGTCCCAGGTTTCTGTAACCGGGAGCTTGAACAAAGTGAAATATTTTTCAAGTTTTGTATCAGTGCGCAAGAAGAATTCAGTTTCCAAAGGTGTGAGACCGTACCAAGTGAATCTCTGGCTCGCAAACCAACCCGTCGAAGGAGAATAGTTAATATCTCGGTCATCAATTGAGAATGCCGTCCAGATTGAGTTCTGCCAGCCCCAACGGTTCGCATAATCAGAAACAGAAGTGTCAACAGGAGTCCATATATTTTCATTGTAAATATTGTTCTTTAAGCTGCCTGTAACACCGCCGCTCCAAGAAAGAATCGCAAAGTCAGGTGTCCAACGTCGTCCTAAAGACAAACTTGAAGTCCATTTCCACTGCTCATAATTCATGTAGTAGCTGTCATCATCAAGAACACCGTTACGAGAAATCTTATCACGATATGAAGACAATTTTGAATGTGAAATTTCAGTGCTTATAGAAGTGCTGATTGGCAAATCCTTGAACCAGTTTGTTCCATATCCAAGGCTCAAAGACTGCGTATCAGTAGAAATTGTTGAACTAGCATTGACCGATCGACCAGTACCACGAACGTTTGAATCCTGCCATTTTACAAAAAGCGCGAATGGCAGCGAATCAGGATCCGAAACACCGCTGAACGTAACACCAAATTCAATAGAAGTTGTGGACTGTTCCTCGACAGAAACAATCAAATCAACAAGATTTTCTTCGGAACCAGGAACTACATCAGGAACAACCGCACTGAAATACTGCAAGTTGTACAAATTTCGCAAGCCAGTCGTGACTTTTGCCTTTGAGAAAATATCTCCGGATTCAATCGGAATCTCACGGCGGATAACATGTTCTTTTGTTTTTGAATTTCCCTTGATTATGACATTCTCGACATGCGAACGAACATTTTCAGTAATGATAAACTGGTAGAAAATTGTCTTCTTTTCCAAATCTTTCTGCGGCATCTGCTGGAAATGGTTTGCCGTATAGCCGTTCTCGTAATACAAATCAGCTATAGCCATGCAGCCTTCGTTGAATTTTGTCTGATTGAATACCGCACCTTTCTTAATCTTGATTTTTGCCTGCAACTCATCGCTTTCAAAAATATGATTTCCGGAAAAGTTTACCCCTTCATAAGTGTACTGAGAGCCTTCCGTAATTACAAAAGTGAGGGTAAGCTCGTTGCGCCCTTTTTTTTCATTAATCTCAGAAGAAAGGGAAACATCAACGATTGAAGCATCAATATAACCTTCGTTTGCATAATATGAAAGAATCGCCTGTTTGTCCGCCTCCAGCATTGACTCCTGAAAAGCTCCCTTGTTAAGGAATCCGACTTCTTTAAGCTTGAGCTTTTTCTTGAGTGTTTTTGAAGAAATAACCTTGTTGCCAGAAAAATTAATGTGAGCAATCACGGAAGAACGACCTTCGTTAATTTTGTAAACAATCTCAACCCCATGATCGTTTTCTTTTACGGAAGAAGAAACCGTCGCACTCGTAAAGCCCTTTTCAAGATAAAGGTCGCGGATTGCACGTTCATCGATTGTGATTTTAGAAGAAACAAAAATATCTTTTTCTTTTGATGAAATAGCTTCCTTTAACTCCGTAGTACGAAGCTGCTTGTTACCAACAAAACGAATTTTTGTAACAGAAGCCTTTTCTTTTACGGTAAAAATAATTGAAACCGTGTTTCGCTTTACATCGCCCGGCAAAGCCTGTGGGCTTATATCCTCGAACATGTCCAAAGCGTAAATGCGATCCATCATGTCGGCGAAAAGCTCATCGGAAAACTTTTTGCCATAAAAGCCAGATACAATTCCGTCCACTTCCTTGCTGCTGACACTTTTGAGACCTTTGAAAGTCACAGACTTGATAACAGCCCCATAATACCAGTTTTCATCAGAAGAAGACCCTGTTGCTGTTCCAGAATCCTGCGCAAAAACAGAAATTGGTGCAAATACACAAAAAAAAGAAAAGAACAACGCGACAATGCGGTGACGGATTGACATAAAATCCCCTCGTTTTATTTTTTAAAAAGCAAACTTCCAAGACAGCGTCATTGATGTTGACGGAACCCAGGTGTTTAAAAGTCCTTTTTGAAGCGAATCAATGTCCGGCGCAACTCCAAGACGGATATTCACGAACGGAGACGTCATCTCAAAACCGATTTCTGGCTGGAAAACTATACCGTTAACCGACGTCCCATTATCAATTTTGTTTTCGTCATAAGACCAATGAAACATGGAATCAACATAAATTGAACTTCCAAAGTACTTTCCCATATAAACAGTCGAATTGTCGATAAAGTTACCAACTGAAATCTGTTTATTATTGGTATTCTCATCCATGCTAAGTCTCAGAGAGTTTTGCACGACATTAGTTCGAATGGAAAATATATCAAAATTCAGCAATTCACGCAATGTATTCTCTACACGGCGCATGACCGTAGACTGAATAAAGAAATCACCACCAGAACCAAGAATATCCGAAACGCCGGCTGAATCACCAGAAAGAACCTGCCCCAAAAGCTGCATGATTTCACGCTCAGATTTTGCAGGGTTTGCAGAGAAAGTCGGATTAAAGGTGCTGACAGGCTGATTTATTGCGGAAAGAATAATCGTGACCATGTTTCCGTTCTCATCACGCTCACGAGTCTCAGCACGCAATGTTACCTTCGGGTCAATAGAATCCTGAGTCTCATTGAAGACAATCCTACCCTCTCTCATATAGAAGTTTCTGTTGAGCCAGGCAATTTCACCACCGCGAAGCGTAATGTCGCTCTTGAATTCCAAATCTCCTGTATACGAATCAAAATAAATTGAAAGAGGAGTTCCAGGGGCGACGACACCACGCAAGAACGGATTGAACAAAAGCTGAACTTTTTGACCAACGATGATGTCAAAGTCTACGGTTACGTTTATATCGCTCTTATTTTTTGTCGGAACAGAAGCAAGAATATTATCCAGAGAGAACTGATTCTGCAACGGAGTCGCAACAATCTCAACATCGGTATTATCCGCAATAACGAAGCCAGAAATATTGACATCGTTTGGAATCGTATAAGCCAAATCCAGACTTCCGCTCGCCAAACCCTTCGCATGAATAAATGGGAATGACAAATCCAGCGGAACTTTGCGTTTATCTTCTATATTAATTTTCAATTCAAGAGAATTCGGAATCCAGCGGTTGAATTCCATTCGATATTCTACAGTCCCAAGACCTTTTCCCAAAGTAACAAGGGTCGGTGGAACCACGGCCTCACCCTGATCAACGGTCATTATAACTTTCTCCGCATGAAGATAATTCTTTGAGATAAAAGGAATCACAAAATTCGGATGCGCAACGCTGAACGCACCTGTAAATTCAGGATCGGTCGTCGGACCAGTGATTCTTATCGCCCCTGTCAGAATACCAGAATTAAAGCTGACGAAAGGAATTTCCACCTCGGAACAAATAAAACGCATGTCAGCGACAATTCCTGTCAAATCAAGATTGAGAATATTCTGTTTAATGCCTCCGCTAAGATTGAACTGCACAGGACTTTTCTTGCCAGCGACAGCCGTTATCATGCCGTCCGTCGTATAAGAAGCCGTGAAACCATTCTTAACGTCAGTCATTATGTCATAGCGTCCGGGACTATGAACTGCCATGAGTTTGAAAGGGAAATCACTCGCAATAAAGTCACCGGAAATTTTCGGAGATTGAAGCGTGACGGAATAATAATCCGAAACCTTGAATTTTTTCTCTGGCTCTGAGCCTTCCAAAGTAATTTCAAAAGGCGCATGCAATGTTTTTCCCATAAGTTCAGCATCAATTGTAAGAGAAGCATTTCCGTTGAACGAAGCTGGATTAAAAAATGCATTTATATCAGAAACTTTCAGAACCGACCAGTCAAAATTCAAATCGGCAATATGCGCGCCAGTATCATCATAAATGAATGAACCGCTAGCTCCAAGAGGATATCCGGCAAGAAGCAAAGAAGAGCGATGCAGCACAACAGAAACAAAAGGATTGCTGACAGTTCCGCTCACCGTAAAATCAGCAGAAATAGTATTCTCTGGATTTTGCAGAGGAAGAAGCCTTGCAGAAGGGAATGAACTTACGGAAGCATCAAGTGAAATATAAAAATCATTTTTGATTGCATCGGCGGAGAACGGAAGCATACTCGGATTTGCCAAATCAGCAGAAAGAGAAAATCTTTCGTTTGATATAGGGCTTTGAGCCGAAAGAGAAGCATGTATTGAATCAAAAATGCCATCATTCAAATTCCACAGGAAAGTACCAGAACCATCAAGCGAAGAAAAGGAATCCGAATATGCAAGAGTAGTTAGAGTAAAGCCATATTTGCTTAAAGAACCAGAAAAAGCGATTCGTGGGCTGAAAGTCAAATACGCGGAAGGCTCAGTCAGCTCGAAACTTACGATATCGGCATCAAAACCGCTATCCGCCCCCCAGTGAACAATCGCACTTGAAGATGCGGCAAATACGTATTTTCCGACACTGAACGGGAACTGGTAGAATTGCAAAGTCGCGCCAATTTGATCATAATCAATGGAAATCACAGCGTCAAAATCATAATCACCAGAAACAGAAATTCCTTCAGGACTAAAACTTCCAAAGAAGCGGTACGGCACGGAATTCACCGTCAAATCACTCACGAACGAGAATTCTTTCAAGCTGTCGGCAAAATCCAAAGAAATATCCGCATGGGCAGACTGGCGACCAAAAAGCAAGTCAAACTGACTTATCTGAAAAGTCTGTTTTGAGCCATCGACAGAGAATCGCAAAAGCTCAAGGTCTTTTTCGGTGTTAGCAAACAGATTTTCAGGTGCGTTCACCGTAAATTCCTTGAAATCCGTTGAAATATATGCCTCAGTCGCAATAATGTAAGGCTTCAGCTTCTCAGAAACGGATGTCAGTTTTTCTGCATTTTCCTTAGGCAAAAAGAAAGACACCGTATCAACAATACTGTCCGCGAAAATATTCGAGACAGTCAAATTCGCCTGCAAGAATTTTTGTTTTTCAGACAAAAGGCTTCCGTTGAGCTGCAAACGACCAATTTCATCATAATCAGGATGTGCAAAGTCAAGAAGCTCAAATTCAAAGTCAACAGACTTGTCGCCAGGAAATACAGAGAACTGGACACCAGTAAAGCTTTTGTCGCCCAAAAAAAACTGGGGGGCAACGCAAGTAAAACCATTTCGATAAGGATCAATGTAAACTTCCGTCGAAATGACCCCATCATTCTTTAAGATAAAATAATTGAGGCTCAAGAGACCCGCCGGCTGCAATTTTTTGAAATCAAACGAGCCGCTAAAATCTGCATCGACAAAAGAGCCGTTTGCAGCCAAATTTTTTATTTCAAGCTTATCCTTGTCGCCGTTGCATTTAAGGTCAACGTTTAGACTCTCGCCAAGAAGTTTCTTCGGGACATCGATTTTTAAATCTGCGCTGTAATTAAGATTATTCTTGCTGATTTTTCCAAGAAGAGAACCTGAGAGCAAAGTTCCGTCGATTTTTTTGATGGTCGGATTTTTTCTGCGGATAGAAACAAGCTTCAACGGATTGAATTTTTCAAAGTTGCCCGACAAATCTAAAGTTGATTCCGCAAAATCATAGCAGGCAAAAATAGAAAAAGGAAGCACCGTGCGCATCGAACGAAGCTCCAGTTTTTGGTCAGCATAATTCAAAAGCAAATCGAGACGAGACAGAGTATAATCAGCACCGCTTTGCCCAGAAAGGCTGAGCAAGGCAGAACTTCCTTCAAAATTTGGGAAAAAAGTTCCTGAGACAGAAAAACCACAAGCCAGCGAAGACCATTTTCCGCCTGTCTTTAAAAGACTGGTCTTATAAGCCAAAGTTCCAGCAGTGTTGATTCCGATTCCGTCAGAAAGACTAAAATCTTTTAGATTAAGCGTTTTGAGCGTTGCGATGACATCATTTTGCGAATCAGAATAATGCACCGCAAATTTTTTGATTACTATGTCAAACGGAATGTCAAATTCACGCTCACGCACGACAAGTTTTGAATCTTTTTCGATGGACACAAGCTCGTCAGGTTTTACATCCTTATTTTTTTTCCGATTTTCAATCAGAGTTTTTATTTTTTCGATGAATTCAGAATTTTTTGTCGCATTGTATTCAACCGAAACGCCGTTCAAAGTAACAGCACGTATAGCAAGCTTCGGATTCTTTGAAAAAAAGTCCGCGATATTATACGAAAGTGTCACACGCTTAATTCCAGCAAGTTTGTTGCCAGAAGAAACCTCATAAACCGAAATATTTCTGAAGTTAACGCCTATAAAAATCGATGGAGAAAGTGAACTGTATGAAAAAGCAAGTCCTGTCTCATCTTCAAGTTTTTGGGAAAGAGACTTCTCCAGCTCGGTCAAAGATTCGGAAATGCGGATATAGGTCGGACGCACAAGCGCGAGAACCGCAATCATGAGAAAAATAAAAATAGCACTTCCGAGGCTAACGCCGATTGTCTTAGACTTCATCTTAAAAAAAATTTAGACAGTATATCTCTTCAAATATCGGCATATAATAAAGTAGCAATTAGAAATTGACAATGCGAAAGAAATTAAAAAACTCTCATCTTTGATATTTAAAATCTGTGCATTCTGTGGTAATCTGTGGACAATTTTTGGCAGGTAATATTATGATTTTAAAAAATTTTATCGTTTTTGAAGGAATTGACGGAGCAGGAACAAGCACCCAGATTAAGATTTTAAGCAAGCGGGAAGATGCGAGCAGATTCTTTTTTACGACCGAACCAACCGACAGCGAGACAGGAAAATTTCTTCGGAAAATGCTCAAAGGCGATGTTGAGCTTGACCCGCGCACGAGCGCATTTTTGTTCGCAGCGGACAGGAACGAGCATCTTTACGGAAAAGGCGGCACCAACTGCGGCGTGGTTGAGCAGGCTCAGAGCGGCAAAATCGTCGTAAGTGACCGTTATTTATTTTCAAGTCTCACCTACCAGAGCGTAACCTGCGGAGACGAGCTTCCACGAAGGCTAAACGAAAGCTTTCCGCTCCCGGAGATTTTATTTTTCTTCGACATCAACCCGGAAATCTCATTGAAGAGAGTTTTGGGCCGCGGCGAGACCGAAATTTACGAAAAGCTGGACTTCCAGAAAGCCACAGCCGAGCGTTACAGGGCAGTAATCGCCGAGTACGAAAAAATGAACACAGGCATGAAGATTGTCAGACTGGACGCAAGCCGCCCAATTGCGGAAATTTCAAAAGAAATTGCGGTTTTTCTCCGATAATGCAAGAGATGAAAAAGAAATTTTTTGTTGCGTTTGTAGCGTTTTTTTTGATTTTCTCGATTTTGCCGGGCTTTTCGTACATGGTCAAATACAAAGAGGACTATTACAAACTCTTCCATGTGCATTATCAGCAATATCCAGACGACTGCATTGAAAACATTTACTGGCTTGAGCAGGCAGTCAAGGCAGATTTTTGCAACCCGCTTTATGCGCCTGTAAAAATCAACGACGAGAAAGACTGGGAAAAGTACCGATATCTCTTTATGATGCATATAAATCTCAAACTGATTGAGCAGCACACGAGACTGGGCAGGGTTTACGACAAGCAGGTGGCACATTTTTACGATGCCCCATGGCGGGATGCCTACATCGAAAACCTGAACAAGGCAAAAACATGCTATGAGGCAGGGCTTTATTACTGGCGCGAGGCAAAACTTTGGGCGGAAAAAGCGAACACAGGCAAGTTCAAGTTTCTCACGTTGCAGGAAATCCAGAACTGGGAAGACGAGCGTGAGCGGATCGGAACAGGCAAGCTCGACTACGAAAAAATCCTCAACCGTGAGCTAAAACGAGTAAACAAAGTAATCGAAGAATTCGAAAAAATGAACAAAGAATACTAAGAAAACGAGAAAATTCTGTTCACCTGACAGCAAACAGAATTTTCTCTCTGCTTTTTTCCCGCATCCATGCGGGACTTTGCCGAAAAAATACAAATAAGGAGCTACTATGACATTTGAAGAAAAAGATATAATTTACCCGCCGCTGCATCCTGGCACTGACCGCACTTTTATCCGTTTTTATGATGGCGAACCTGATTTGAACTCAATTTTTTATGCTGGCGAAAAAGAAACTTTGCCACAGCGCATTTTTGTTACTGACACAACAGTGGCTGCAATTCCTGTCATGCATTCATTCATTGATTTCTTCCGGGGCGAAGATTTTTCTCACCCGAAGATTGAGGCAGGTTTTGTAGGCAAACGAGGCAAAGACATTCTTTTGATTCTTGGTGCGGGAGAGCCATTCAAGACAATTGAGAGCGTTCTTGCAATCGTAAAGGCAGCCCTCGACAACAACGGCCAGCGTTCGGCAGTTTTCGTTGGAATCGGCGGAGGTGTAATCACGGACATGACGGCTTTTGCGGCTTCAATTTTCAAGCGTGGAGCGCACTGCGAGCTTGTTCCGACAACGCTTCTTTCGATGGTAGATGCCGCAATCGGCGGAAAAACCGGCTGTGATTTTGATTCATACAAAAACATGATTGGCTCTTTCTTCCCAGCACAGAAAATTCATATCTGCCCGAGCTTTATCGAAACTCTTTCACCGCGTGAATACCGAAGCGGAATGGCAGAGCTTGTAAAAACAGCCCTTCTCTACGAACCAGAATTTTTCGACCGTATTGAAAAAAATCCTGAGTTTCTTAATGACCGCAAAGGGTCTCTCATAAAAGAGGGAATCCGAATCTGCGTAAATGCAAAGGCAAAGGTCGTTGAGCAGGATTTGACCGAAAAAAACATCCGAATGCAGCTGAATCTCGGTCACACCTTTGGTCATGCGCTCGAATCAATGTCTGGGCTTGGAGTTGTGGCTCACGGCGACGGAGTTGCATGGGGAATGGCAAGAGCAGCCGACCTTTCTCAGAGACTCGGCCTTTGCACAAAAGAATATGCAAACCGTGTAAAAACTTTCCTCACATCTTTCGGCTGGGAAACAGAGCCTGTTCATCCTGCAATGAAAGAAAAATACGGAAGTGATGAAGAAATCTCAAAGATTCTTTTGAACGCAATGAAAAAGGACAAAAAGAATTCTTCGGACAAAATTCGTTTTATCTTGCAGTCGAATGTCGGGGAAACTGTGATTACAGAAGTTCCTGAACAGGATATTCTGGCTGTGCTCAAATAAACTCATTTAAACTGAGCGAATATATAATATCTTGCTCGCCTTTACTCTGTACCAAATTAAAAAATTCTCATTCATAATGAGAGAATGAATGAAAATCAGGCAAATTTTATTCAGAACTTAAAGTATTACAGACGAAAGGCGGGCTTATCACAGGCACAGCTGGCAGAAAGCTGCGATGTTTCAAACGGAACAATCGGAAATATCGAATGCGGAGTAACAAAGCCTTCTTTTGACCTGATTTTCGCGATCGCAAAGGCTCTTTCGGTTCAAGCCTCGGACTTATTCAAGAATTCAATAAACGACACACAACTTTCATTGTCACAGATGGAAATCGTTAGCGAGACAGTCAACACGGCGGTTAATGAAGCCGTGTCAAAAGCCCTCAAAGATTTACGATTCACCATCGAGCATTAAGCTTAGCATTTCTGCAATTTTGCCGTCAGTTAATTCTTACTTCAAAATAAGATTTAGCATCGTGATGTCATCAAACTGCTCCGCTTCACCAACAAATTGATCGATAGAGCTTCGCACTGATTTTAATGTTTCTGGCGAGTCAAGTTCCGAAGTTTTCTTCATCGCCTCAATAAGACGTTCCTCTCCAAAAAGAACTTTATTTGAATCCGTGGCCTCGGTAACACCATCCGTATAAACAAAGATGCGGTCTCCCTTTTCAAGCTTAATTGTGCGCTCTGTGTAAGGAAGCCCCTCCATTCCGCCAAGTACAAAATTCGGCTTTGTCTTTACGAAAGAGAATTCCCCGTTGTGATAAAGCACAGGATAAGGATGTCCCGCATTCACGAATTTTAGCTCGCCGGTACTGAATGTAAGGATACCAAGCCAGCAGGTGACAAAAAGCCCAGTCTCGTTTCCGTTGCAAAGCTGGTTGTTCGTAGTATTAAAAATTTCGGCAGGTGAAAGCCCCTGAACAGCATGAGATGAAAGCAAAGTCTTTGCGATTACCATAAAGAGTGCGGCAGGAACTCCCTTTCCAGAAACATCGCCGACGACAATCATGAGATGGTCACTGTCAAGGAGAAGATAGTCAAAAAGATCACCGCCAACTTCCTTCGCTGGGTCCATCGTGGCAAAAAGGTCAAAGTCCTTACGCTCTGGGAACGGAGGATAATCTTTTGGAAGCATGTCGCTCTGAATCTTGGTGGCAACATTTAGCTCCGTGCTGATTCTTTCCTTTTCGGCAGTGACCTTTGTAAGCTCGGAAATGTAGCGATTGATTTTTTCACTCATATCCTCGACAGATTTTGAAAGGCTACCAATTTCGTCGTGGTTCTTGATTTTTTTAAGCATTCCCGAAAGCTCATTGTTCTCGGAAAAATAAATTGTCTCATTTTTGATAAGAAGAATCGGGTGGATAATCATCTTCCAAAGTGCGGTTCCATAAATCAAAATGAAGATTATTGTAACAAGAAGGGCGACCAAGCTGATTCTTTTAAAATACAAAGCCTGCAAAATCAAGAATTCATCAATTGATTTCGTCACAGTAAGCATGGCGATGATATTATTGTATTCATCACGGATTGGAATAGCAGAGCTTACCGTTCCTGTCCACCTTCCATCATTGTTCTTGCTGAAATTGGCTTCGCTGTAACTTCGGCCAATCTGCATGAGTCTCTTGATATTCACGATTGAAGAACGTTCCCGCCCCAAAAGATACTCATCTTCATAAATCGAAAATTTTTTCTCCATGTCTGAAAACTTTGCATTAACAGTGTAGAAAATGTAAGTCTGCCTCTCGTATTTGATTGTGTCCGGTGAAGTGAGCGAAATACTGTCCAAGTCCGCAATGTTCGTAATCTGATTCAGTTTTTCGTCGATTTCATGCCATCTGTCGTCAACAGTATGATATTTTGTATATGCGACGGCCGCATCCCCAGTTAAATACGAAGATGCGATGTAAGCGAACTGGCTCGTCATTTGCTTGTACTGCTCCAGGAACGTCGATGAAAAATGCCTGTAGCCCATATATGTGATAATCGCGCATAACAAAAATGCAAATGCAACCGACGCTGAAAGAATTTTTATAGAAAGCGGAGATAAATGTCTTGTCTTTTTTTTGATTTCCATATTGCTTAATCCTTTATACCGGTATTGCTGATTTCAGTTGCTTTTGCCCTGTCCTTGTATGTAGCCACCACCGAAATCTTACCAGAAATGATGTCGGAACGAATCATATTGAGACGTTTGACAATATCTTCCTTTAACTCTGGATTTGTCGTAGTAAAGCCGACCCCATTTTCTTTGAGGCCGATTATTACGTTTCCGCCAGAGAAAGTTCCTTTAGCGACATGGTTCAAACCAGAAAGAACCGCAGAATCGTTATTCTTGACCATAGAAGTAAGAACAGCGGATTTGTTCACGCCATAAATTCCTTCCTCATATTGGTCAGCATCAACACCTATTGCCCAGACATTGTACCCAGCCTTTCGGTGAGCCACGGCCTGTGCGATTGTTCCGTTGCCAGAAGCACCAGCAGCAGAATAAACCGCATAAACATTTTTGTCATACCATTTTTTTGCAGACTCAGCCGCAAGCTCCGGCTTTCCCCAGTCATTCACATAATGAACGAAAATCTTGGCATCCGGCAAAATATAGTGGATGCCCTGAATAAATCCGATTTCAAAATCAGTGATTATGTCTCCCTCAACGCCCCCGATAAAACCGAACGAAGGGTTCTGGACACCATCTTTCTGCGCGCTAAAGGCAGCGGCAGCTCCGACCAAAAAAGAACCTTCTTCAGACGCAAAAAGATAGTTACGGACATTCTCGAATCCGAAAGAATCCGCGTCTATGCAAAGATATTTTTGATCTGGAAAAGAAGGAACGACATATTTAATGGGGTCGGCAAAAAGGAAGCTTGTGATGATAATCAGGTCTGGCCGTTCCTCGGAAACTTGACGCAAGATACTTGTTCTAAGAGCTGGCTCACGACATGGGATAATATCATAAAGAGTTCCGAAGTATTCTTCGTTGCCCCATTCCTCGCCATAAAATTTGAGGATTCCTTCCCAAGCCTTTGCATTATAAGATTTATCGCTAAAGCCAGGTCCATCAGTAATAAGCTTGGCCGTTAATGTAGGCTCTTTTTTGCAGGCCATACACATAAGTAAAAAGCCCGAAAGAAAAAGCAGGTATATCTTTTTTGAAAGAAAGATACATTTTGAAAAAAAACTCATTAAATTCTCCTTTCTTAACAAGGATATTATAACACGTTTTCTTCAATATTTGCTATTTTTCAAGCCAATTTTCAATTTTTTGGCGAACTTCTTCGCTTGGGATTTTGCTTGCGACACTCAGGACTTTTGCTTTTTTCATCATGAGTTTTGCTTCTTCCTCGCTGATTCCTCGGCTCTGCATGTAGAAAAGCTCGTCGGCACCAAGGCGGCCCAAAGTGGCTCCGTGAGTGCCGGCTACATTTTCCTCGTCACACAAAATCATTGGAATTGACTTATTGATTGCAGTTTTGCTCATGAGCAAAGTTTCTTCCTGCTCGTCGCCTGTTGCATCGGTGCAGCCACGTTTGAAGTCGATTGTGCCGCGGTAAACTTTGAGAGCCGCATCCCCGACAACGCCCTTCACAATCATCTTTGTGTCAGTTTTTGCGCCGTGATGGTTCACGACATAGTTCATATCGAGAATCTGGCCGTTCTCAGTGATGTAAGCCGTGTCCGATTTGAAGCGCGATTCGTAGCCGTTAAGCTCGTTTTTGACCTGAGCGTAAACTTTGCTTCCGCCAAGCTCAATCTGAGTTACTTCAATTTTTGCGTTGTCATCGCACTCACCGAAAGTGTCATCAATCTGAACATAATTTTCGCCCAGAAGCTGAACCTTTACGAGATGGATTTTTGAGTAAGGCTTTGCAACAAGCTTTGTCTTAATAGAAGAAAAACCGCCGGCATTTTGAGCAGAAGTGTAATCCAGAATCACAGTGACTTCGGCATTTTCTTGGGCAGTAATGAGTTGCTCATGCTCGTAGCGTTTTCCGTCCTCAAAGATGAGCGGAAGATAAACAACCTCACCCTTTTTTGTAGCCATAATTTCTTTTTTCTCGGAAATGATTTCAGAATCCGTCTCCACTTCAAGAGAAGCGCGGTTCATCTTAAGCCAGTTCCAAGTGAGGCAAGGTATTGTATTTATATCAGTATATTTCAGTGTCTCGTTCATAATCAGTCCTTTTTATATTGCCACACGGATTCGAAATTGCTACGCAATTTCTTTAAAAATATAAAATTTTCTCTGACTTTCCGTAGGAAAGTCGAATCCGTGTGGCAACCTTTATAATCTTCGTTACAATTAAAGACTTCCCTTCATCTCAAGGCGGATAAGATTGTTCATCTCAACGGCGTATTCAAGCGGAAGTTCCTTTGAAACCGGGTTCGCAAAGCCTGAGACAATCATCGTTCTCGCCTCTTCCTCGCTGATTCCACGGCTCATAAGATAGAAAACCGCGTCGTTTGAGATTCGGCCGATTTTTGCCTCGTGCCCAACATCGCAGTCATCAGTGTGAATGTCCATGGCAGGCACCGTGTCACTTCGGGAAATGTTATCAAGCATAAGGCTTTCGCATGAAACGCTCGCCTTGCTTCCGGTCGCTTCTTTTCCGATATAGATTGCACTTCGGTAAGTTGAGACACCGCCGCTCTTTGAAAGAGATTTTGTCGTGATTAAGCTCGTTGTGTTCGGTGCGATGTGAACCATTTTTGCGCCGGTGTCGAGGTTCTGACCTTCGCCCGCAAACGTAACGCCAGTAAACTCAGCACGCGCCCCACACCCGATCAAATCGCTCTGTGGGTACAAATATGAAATGTGGCTTCCGAATGAGCCTGAGACCCACTCGATTGAGCCGCCCTCTTCGACCCTTGCACGCTTGGTGTTGAGGTTGTACATATTTTTTGACCAGTTTTCGACAGTTGAATATCGCAAATGCGCGCCTTTTTTGACATAAAGCTCAACGCAGCCCGCATGAAGATTGGCAACATTGTATTTTGGAGCCGAGCATCCTTCGATAAAGTGCAAGTCCGCGCCCTCGTCAACGATAATCAGGGTGTGCTCAAACTGCCCCGCTCCCTTTGCGTTCAGGCGGAAGTAAGACTGAAGCGGAATCTCGACCTTTACATTCTTTGGAACATAAACAAAAGAACCTCCCGACCAGACAGCTCCGTGCAAAGCCGCGAATTTGTGGTCATTCGGCTTAACGAGCTGCATAAAATGCTCTTTTACCATGTCGGCATAAGGCCCGCGGAGAGAGCTTTCAAAGTCAGTGTAAATGACACCCTGCTTTGCGACTTCTTCCTGAAGGTTGTGGTAGACAAGCTCACTGTCGTACTGCGCGCCGACACCGGCAAGGGACGTGCGCTCAGCCTCAGGGATTCCGAGCTTTTCAAAAGTATCTTTTATGTCCTCTGGAACATCTTCCCACTTGCCCTGCATCTTTGTGTTCGGGCGCACGTAAGTGGCAATTTCGTCAATGTTAAGCCCCGAAATATCCGGCCCCCACTCAGGCACGCGAAGCTCGTTGTAAATTTTAAGCGCGTTCTGGCGGAACTCACGCATCCAGTCCGGGTCATTCTTATCGTCGGAAAGTTTTGCGACAATTTCCGGCGTGAGCCCGGCCTGATTGCGGTAAAAGCCCTTTTCCTCGTAGCGGAAATCATAGGGAGAATCTGCCATGCTTTTTATGTCAAGTTTTTCTTTTTCTGCCATATTAAAAAATCCAAAGTTTGTGTTTAGCAGCCCTTTTTATCCAGTGAGCAGGCCGCTCCGCCTTCAATTTTTGCCCCAAGGAATTTCTCTGCGTCAAGCTCAGGCTCCCCGCCGTCTTCGATTATGCAGGGAATGCCGATTCCTTTGAGCGAACGGATTTCGTCAAAGACCGGGCTTTTGTCGCGGATTGCAAGGAATTCCTTCAAATAGGAAAGATTTTCAGTGATGTCCCGGTATTCGTAAGTAATATTTTTTTCTGCAAAAGCCTTTTCCGCGGCCACGCAGTCAGGACAGCGTTTTGAACCGTAAACTATAATCATCCCTGTGCCCCCAAAAACTGTTCGAAACCGTTCTCATTAATCTGCTCGACAAGCGTTCCGTCGCCCTCTTTGATAATCTTTCCTTTGACAAGCACGTGAGTGTGATCGACATGAAGACTTTCGAGAATCTTCGTTGAGTGAGTGATGATGATAAGTGCTCCGTTCATTCGCTTCTGGTATTCTTCGATGCCCTTTGAGACCGTGCGCACGGCATCAACATCCAGTCCCGAATCAGTCTCGTCCAAAATCGCAAGGCGAGGCTTGAGCATAAGAAGCTGCAAAATCTCGCTCTTTTTGCGCTCACCGCCAGAAAAACCGACGTTCAGATCGCGGCCGGCATAGCTTTCATCCATATTGAGAAGCTTCATCGTCTCCTTGAGCTCTTTCTGGAACTGAAAAAGCTTTACGCGCTCGCCGGTCTTCTGCTGCAAAGCCGTGCGGATAAAAGATTCAAGTGAAATGCCCGGAACCTCAAGCGGCTGCTGGAAGGAAAGGAAAATGCCCTTTGCGGCACGTTTGTCGGCTCCAAGCTCGGTGATGTCCTCTCCGTCAAAGAAAATCTTTCCGCCAGAGACTGTGTAGCGGGGATTTCCCATGATTGTGTAGCCGAGGGTAGACTTGCCCGCACCGTTCGGGCCCATAAGGACATGAGTCTCGCCGGGATTCACAGTAAGGGAAAGGCCGTCAAGAACATGCTTTTTTTCTATATCAACATTAAGGTTTTGAATTTCAAGTAAGTTAGCCATGCAAGAAATATAGCGGATTTTTGCCGTTTATACAATGAAAAATCAGAAAATAAACCTAGTAAGCAAATGGGAGAAATACAATTTTTTCCTTTTTTCCCAATTTTCTTTGATGCGGGCAGCGATTTTAAAGAAAAACTGGAGTGTGTCATCGCCTACGCAGAAAGCAGTACATTTGTATTTCGCCGAAAATGTCTAAAAATAAGCAAATTACATTTGTAATTTGCTCAACCTTACGTAAAGACAAAGAAATTACGTTTGTAAGGTGCTCGTCCAAGCAAAAAGTGAGCACCAAATTTTTGTTTGATTGCCGTCTAAACGAAATTTCCGCGACCTTACAAAAATTTGTTGCCTGTCCAAACACAAAGTCAGCGACCTTGCAAACGTAATTTGCAAAAACTCAAGCAAAGTCAGCAAAATTACATTTGTAAGCAGCTCCAAATTGCTCAGATTGTTGAAATATTCGGTAAGCAAAGAACCTTGTTTGCACTTGTCCACTGCGTATTTTGGCGGGTTCTTTTCACCTCTCTCGTTTTCCAATTCTAGCATATTCCGTCACAAAGCGTGCGGCTTTTTTTTCGATTCAATTTTTTCCTTTTTTATGCTAATATCACAACATGAAATCAAAATATTTTCTTTCAGTTTTTATTGTTTTTATTCTATTAATTCAGTCAGCATTCGCGCTTGGCAAAAAAGATACTGATTCAGATTCAAAAAAGTCAGATTCCACCGAAGAAGAAAAAATCCCAAATGAATATATCACTATCGACCTTCTTCTCGACACAAAAAAGCAAAATCCCAAAAATCATTTCAACTGGAAAGATTCGGGCAAATCATCAAGCTCATCAAGTTCCACAAATTCAGACAATTCTTACAAAGATTACTTCGATGCTGTTTCTGGGGCCTCAAAAGCCCACAGTACCAAGAATTTCCGTGATGTTGTGCTTGATTCAAGCAAAAAAAATCTCCGCACTCCAAAAGGGCTGCGAAATCTCTGTCTTTTTGCCGTCGCCAATCCAGAAACACTTTCAAAAGATAACTTTTTGGTCACACAAGAAGGCAAAAAGCTCACTATTACGTTCACGCACCGCGAGAATTCCTACAGAATCGAAACCGATGAAAGCGGAATGCTTCAAGTTCCAGAAGGCTTTTTCGTAAAATTAAAAGCCCCAAAAGACAAAAAGGATGCTGATAAATCAAAAACCGATTCAAAAAATGAAAAAGCTGCAAAGGATTCAAAAGACTCAAAAACTGCAAAAGAATCAAAGGAAGCCAAAAAGGATTCCAAGCCCCAAAAAGCAAGCAGCGATGAAGATTTGAACTTAGATATTCTTGAAGAAGACTTTCAAGAAAGCCCTTCAGAAGCACAGCCCGAAGATGATTTTCAAAAGGACGAGCCGCCAGAATCGCTCAACGCAATTTTCATTGGCAAATTAACGGCAAATCTTACAGGAGATGGCATTTTCACGCTCAAAGGCAAAGTAAAGCTAACAAAACGACAAAAGCCCGAAGAAGTGAAAGAAGAAAAATCGAAGGAAGAAGACAAAGAAGAGCCAAAAGCAGAAGAAACAAAGGAAGAAGATAAAAAATCAGAAATTACGCCAACTGAAGAACCAGAAAGTGCAGACAAAATGCAGAAACAAGCGTAGGCAAGGTTGTGGCAAAAAGTCGCTTGAACTTGTTCACCGCGACTTTTGTGACACGTTCTTGCCGAGAGCTTGTTTTTGTTTTAGCTCATCAATTCTGATTTTTACAGTTTTTTTGCGATTTCGTCGATAAACTGCCAGCTGTCAACAACCTGTTTTGCTGGAGGATTTGCAAGGCGGGCCAAATCGCCAGTCATTGTGCCCTCTTCGATTGTGTCGAGGGTTGCTTTTTCCAATCGTTTTGCAAAATCAGCAAGTTCTGGTGTACCGTCAAGCTCTGCTCGTTTTGCGAGTGCGCCAGTCCAAGCGAAAATCAAAGCTACAGGATTTGTAGAAGTCTTTTCGCCTTTCTGATAGCGGTAGTAGTGCTTCTGGACTGTGCCGTGGCTTGCCTCGTACTCGTATTTTCCGTCCGGGCTAACGAGAACGCTTGTCATCATGGCAAGGCTTCCGCAAGCAGAGGCAATCATGTCGCTCATAACGTCACCGTCGTAGTTTTTGCAAGCCCAGAGCATTCCGCCCTCGCTCTTCATGATTCGAGCAACAGCGTCGTCAATCAATGTGTAGAAATATTCAAGACCGGCCTTTTCAAACTTCTCTTTGTATTCAGAATCAAAAACGCGCTGGAAGATTTCTTTGAAGTTGCCGTCGTAAGTCTTTGAGATTGTGTCCTTTGTGCCGAGCCATACGCTGATTTTCTGATCGAGAGCGTAAGTGAAGCAGCAACGTGCAAAGCTTTCGATTGATTTGTCGAGGTTGTGGATTCCCTGAATGATTCCAGGACCTTTCATCTCCATGATTGTCTTGCGGATTTCTTTTCCGTCTTCGCCAGTAAATACCAGCTCTGCCTTTCCTGCGCATGGAGTCTTAATCTCGCAGTTTTTGTAAACGTCGCCGTAAGCGTGTCGGCCGAGAACGATTGGCTTTTTCCAGCTTGTGACATTGCAAGCTACATTCTTAACAAAAATCGGAGCACGGAATACAGTGCCGTCAAGCTCGCCACGGATGATTCCGTTCGGGCTTGGTGTAAGCTGTTTGAGGTTGTATTCTTTAACGCGGGCTGCGTTGCTGGTGATTGTAGCGCATTTTACGCCGACACCGAGCCGTTTGATTGCAGCCGCACTCTCATAAGTGACTTTGTCGTCGGTGTCATCGCGGTGCTTCAAGCCCAAATCATAATATTCGGTTTTCAAATCAACGAAAGGCTCAAGAAGTTTTTCTTTGATAACCGCCCACAAAACTCTGGTCATTTCATCGCCGTCAAGCTCGGCGATTGCATTTTTCATCTGAATCTTTGACATAATGCATGATTATACAGAATTTGCATTAAAATGTACATAAATATTCAGATTTAGTGACTAAAAGTACTAAAACTAGAAGTCGCTCCCCAAAGTTGCGGCGATTACGGCCTTGATTGTATGCATACGATTTTCGGCCTCATCAAAGACAACCGACTGCTTGCTTTCAAAAACTTCGTCAGTCACTTCCATGGCTGTAAGACCAAATTTCTCTCCAACTTCCTTGCCGATTTTTGTGTTAAGGTCGTGGAAAGACGGCAAATCGTGCATAAAGATTGCTGTCGGCTTAGCCTTTTTCATTACATCCGCATTTACCTGATACGGTTTGAGATCTGCGATTCGCTCAGCCCAAATTGAATCCGGCTCGCCCATGCTCACCCAGACATCGGTGTAGATAACGTCTGCGTCTTTTGCCGCCTTGTCAACATCACTTTCGAGAGTGATTGAGCCACCGCTTTCTTTGCACCACGGCTCACATTCTTTTACAAGACTTGCATTCGGGAAATACTTTTCGGGGGCACAGAGAGTGAGGCTGAGACCCAGTTTTGAGCAGACGATACAAAGCGAATTGCCGATGTTATAGCGGGCATCGCCAAAATATACGAGTTTGAGACCTTTGAGATTACCAAAGTGCTCGCGGATTGTAAGCATGTCGGCAAGCATCTGAGTTGGATGATATTCATTTGTGAGACCATTCCAGACTACTTTGCCTGAATATTTCGCCAAATCTTCAACGATTGACTGACCAAAGCCACGGTATTCAATACCATCGAACATGCGGCCAAGAACACGGGCTGTATCAGCTATGCTTTCTTTTTTGCCAATCTGGCTACCTTCTGCAAGATAGGTAGTGCAGATGCCGAGATCATGCGCCGCAACTTCAAATGCACAGCGGGTACGGGTACTTGTTTTTTCAAAAATGAGGGCAATGTTTTTCCCGCGGTGAATATCCACAGGAATTCCATTTTTCTTCTTTTGCTTGAGCTCAGCGGCGAGGTCAAGGAGACCTGTAATCTCTGCCGGAGAGAAGTCTTTTAATGTAAGAAAATTGCGTCCTTTTAAATTCATAAGCACCTCACAATTTATTTAGGAAAGCAGAATTATAGCAAATATTAAGAATTTAGACTAGACTTATTTTTTAAGTTTAAATTTATTCTAATTTAAGATTTTATAGGGTGGATTATGATATACTATTTATGATAAAATCAAGAATTGTAAAGTTTTACGATTTTTGTCACTTTTTTTGGAGGTTTTTATGCGAGTATTATTGGTTGAAGACGAAGAAGGTCTTTCACAGGCTTTGGTTGAGATTTTCAAGAAGAACAGAATCAGCATTGATGCTGTTCTTGACGGCAAAGAAGGTCTCAAATATGCTGAGTCCGGAATTTACGATGTTCTCGTTCTTGACATCATGCTTCCTGGAATCGACGGAATTACAATCCTCAAGACTATTCGCGAGCAGCACAACAACGTTCCTGTAATTTTCCTCACAGCAAAAGATGACCTTTCAGACAAAATCACAGGCCTTGACGCAGGTGCAGACGACTACCTCACAAAGCCTTTCTCCAGCGATGAGCTTCTTGCACGCGTACGCGCACTTTCCCGCCGCAAAGGTGAGTTAAAAGAAGAAGCCGTTACATTCGGCGACCTCACGCTCAACAAAAAGAACTGCGAGCTTCAGTCTGCAACAGGCGAGGCAATCAAGCTTTCCCTCAAAGAATACCAGATTCTTGACCTTCTCTTCGAAAATCCGCATCAGATTATAACAAAAGAGCAGCTTATCGAAAAGATTTGGGGCGGCGATTCAAATGCTGAATACAACAATGTTGAAGTTTACATATCTTTTATTCGAAAAAAGATTGAAAATCTCAAAGTTGGCATTAGAATTCGTACTGCACGAGGTATCGGATATTCTCTCGAAGACGAAACTCGTTAAATAACCTTCTCGGGGGAGAAAATGAAAGTCATTAAACAGCTCAGAGTAAAATTCGTATATTCCATGGTACTTATCGAAATGATAGTATTCGCGGCAATTCTTCTCTCCCTCGACTTTGTTATTACAAAACGCGAGGCAAACGAGGCAAAGGAATTCCTTGTTTTCCTTGCGAATAATGACGGTCACATGCCACGTCAAAAGCGTTATATCGAGAATCCAATTCCGAATCAAATTCCAGATTCAGCCATTCTCACGGACATTGACGCCACCTCATCAGCTAGCATGGAGCACCCAGAGGATTTTCTTCATACCGTAACAGATATTTTCAGACTTGAGAGAACGCGCAACGCAAATCTCAGGAATTATTTTTCCGTAAAAGTTACAAACGATGGAAGTGTCATCGAACTGATTCAAGATTTCCCCTTAAATTACACAGAACGAGAAATAAGAAAGCTTATCACCCAAGTTCTTAACCGTGACAAGCAATATGACACTATAAACGGCATATCATTCTATATTAGAGAATTAAGAAACACAAACAGGTTAATTTGTATTATCAACCGCAGTTCAGAGCTGCAAACACTTTCAAAACTCTACATTTATTCGATTATTCTATACATTTTGAGCATAATCGTTTCCGTGCTTATTTCAATTCCAATCTCAAATTACATGATTCGTCCTGCAGCAGACGCATTTATCAAGCAAAAGCAGTTCATAGCAGATGCAAGCCATGAGCTTAAAACACCGATCGCTGTAATCGGAGCAAACCTAGACGTTCTAGAAAGCGAAATCAAGAACAATAAATGGCTCGAATACATCAAGGCAGAAAATAAACGCATGGGAGAACTTGTAAGAGATTTGCTTTACCTTGCCAAAAATGATGCGGGCCGCAACGAGCTGACTTTCTGCAACTTCGACTTTTCAAACGCTGTCGAAAATTCTGTACTTCCGTTTGAGGTCATGGCTTTTGAAGCAGGCAAAACGCTCGAATTCGATATCGAAAAAGGCATTAACTGCAACGGTGATGAAAAATCGCTCAAACAGGTCTTTATCATCCTCGTTGACAACGCACTCAAAAATTCAGAAAAAGGTGCGAAAATCACTGTCAAAGCCTATTCCGAAGGGCAAAAAATCATTTACAAGGTTCGCAACACTGGAGCTGGCATTCCAAAACACGAGCTTGAAAAAATCTTCCTTCGCTTCTACCGCTCTGATTCTTCTCGAGTCCGAAAAACAGGCGGATGTGGCCTAGGTCTTGCAATCGCACGTGCAATCGCCACAGATCATGAAGGCACTCTTGTAGCCGACAGTGAGCTTGGCGAATGGGCCGAATTCACATTGACGATACCCAAGAAAAAATAAAACTGGTATAATGCAATCATGGAACTAAAAGAGTTATATCGCGAAATTTTAAATGAACACAACATAAATCCAGCTCATAAAGCTGAAATGACTGGAGCAAACCTCAGCTTGCAGGGAATCAACCCAAGTTGCGGCGATAACATCACCCTCAATCTCAAAACTGAGAACGGCAAAATCACGGACGGCGCATTCTCTGGAAGCGGTTGCGCAATCTCTCAGGCCAGCTGCGACATGATGCTCGACCTTATCATCGGAAAGCCAGAAAAAGAAGCTCTCCGACTCTGTGAAATCTTCATGGGCATGATTCAGGGAACAGTCACCGAAGAGCAGATTGAAGAGCTTGACGAGGCAAGCGCACTCCGAGAAATCCAGCACATGCCAGCCCGCGTAAAATGCGCCGAACTCGGCTGGCGAACAATGCGTGAAATGCTCGGCTTAAAGAAAGATACAGCCACTGCTACAGCGTCTCACCCAGACTGTCCTACAAATTAAGACATTTGTAATTTGTGCTAATTTGTACTATTTCGTGTCTTCTTTTCTCTTTTACTGACTTCCATTTCATTCTCTATTTGTGATATAATTCATCATCTTATTTTTAATGAGGTGAAATAGTTATGTCTATCACATGGGAAAATCTTGACAAACTTTCTTCTTTCAAAAAACTCCAGTCGCTCAAAGGTGCTGTAAGCGTTAAGAACGAGCTTTCTAGCGCAAACGCAAGCGACCGCGTAAAAAAATACTCAGTTCCAATGGGAGCTGGTCTTACATTCAACTATGCTGCAAAACAGGTCGATGACAAAGTTCTCGCTGTTCTCAAAGAGCTTGCAGCTGAGGCTCAGCTCACAGAAAAATTCGCAGCAACATACAACGGTGAAGTAATCAACACTGGCGAGAAACGTATGGTATTGCACCACCTCTGCCGTGGTCAGCTCGGAAACAACGTTATGGCTGACGGAGCAAACAAACGCGACTTCTACATCAACGAGCAGAAACGCATTGCTGACTTTGCAGAAAAAGTTCACTCAGGTGCAATCGTAAACGCAAACGGCGAAAAATTCACAACTGTCGTTCAGATTGGTATCGGTGGCTCTGACCTGGGTCCACGCGCTATGTACCTCGCTCTCGAAAACTGGGCAAAGGCAACAGGCACATTCAAAATGGAAGCAAAATTCATCTCGAATGTTGACCCAGACGATGCAACAGCAGTTCTTAAATCAACAGACCTCGCTCACTCAATCTTCATCCTTGTTTCAAAATCAGGAACAACTCTTGAGACTCTCACAAACGAATCATTCGTAAAAGACGCTCTCAAAAAAGCTGGCCTCAATCCATCTAAGCACATGATTGCCGTAACTTCTGAGACTTCTCCATTGGCACACAACCCGGACTATCTCGAAGCATTCTACATGGATGACTACATCGGTGGCCGTTATTCTTCAACTTCTGGTGTCGGTGGAGCAGTTCTTTCTCTCGCATTCGGTGCAAAAGTATTCGATGACTTTCTCAAAGGTGCCGCTGAAGAAGACAAACTCGCTACAAACGAAGATATTCTCAAAAACCCGGCTCTCTTGGACGCCCTCATCGGTATCTACGAGCGCAACGTTCAGAATTATCCTGCAACAGCCGTTCTTCCATACTCACAGGCACTTTCTCGCTTCCCAGCTCATCTCCAACAGCTTGACATGGAATCAAACGGAAAAAGCGTTAACCGCTTTGGTGACGCAATCGACTACGTTACAGGCCCAGTAATCTTCGGTGAGCCAGGCACA
>Ga0310695_10004237_pt1 | contig 26821 bp, 18 predicted proteins | sample RumenRJG_04DNA_FD_203882 | JGI IMG/M metagenome (GOLD analysis project Ga0310695, IMG submission 203882) | Bovine rumen microbial communities from Lethbridge, Alberta, Canada - RJG_04 (v2) (version 2) | ecosystem: Host-associated > Mammals > Digestive system > Stomach > Rumen | place: Canada... | reverse complement strand
ATGACGAAGTCTTTCGAGACGTTGAAAAACCATCGAACGGTCTATGCTGGTGGTGGTATCGCCCCTGATGTGTTTGTTCCCTCTGGAGACGATGTGCTCGCCCAAGCCGTAGCTCTGCTCAAGGACAGTAAACGCTACCGACGGTTGCTCACCACGATCCCTTCTTCTTCGTCTGCTCAACTTAATGTGGCTCAGACTCATCAACCTGCTGCAAAGACAATTGTAGGCATTTTGCCTGACAACAGCTACGATGGTCGTACTATTGTCCTGGAACATCACCACCCCGTGTACTACAACGCCGTCACGGTTCTTGATAGCGCACGCATAGACAACGGACGTTTCGTATTGAATGCAGCAATACCCGATTCGCTGCTCCTGACGATGGGCACTCTCAGGCTGACAGAACCGAAAGGCACAGATCTACCCTCGACGTTCGACATCCAACTGATCCTGACAGGTCTACCTACAACCGTCACCGTCGACTCTATGGGTGTTTCCTTGTCGGGCAACGATCTTTGCCAACAGTTCAGCGACCGTGTTCTGCAAGCCGAACGGCAGCGTCGCATCCGTCAGTTTGCCCTCAACGACCATTATAATGCCCTGCAGGCTCAACGCCCGCTTACTGAACAAGAGGAGGCTCTCCGACAGACCGTTCAAGAGACCGTCAGCAGTGCCTTCATGGACGTCTATGGCGGTTATCTCAGAGACTACATCAATCTGCCCTTCGCAAGTGAATTGGCGTTAAACTATCCGTTTGACCGCTATTCTCCTGCTGACAAAGAATTCTTGTTGGCACATTGCAACCCCCAATTGCTTGCGCAGTACGAAGAGCGCGAGAAGTCGCGAGCCAAAAAGCAGCAATTTTTCCAAGAGTCGGTCAAAGCCACCAAAGTCGGCAATCACTACCGTGAAATCCAAGCTTTTACACCTGATGGTACTCCTGTCTGTCTCACCAATCTCGTTCAGCCAGGACGCGTCACGCTGCTCGACTTTTGGGCTTCCTGGTGTATGCCTTGCCGACAAGAGATTCCATTTCTGAAAGAGCTCTATCAGAAATACCATGAACAGGGTTTTGACATCATCAGCATTTCGCTTGACAAAAGCCGCGACGCATGGTTGAAGGCATTAGGAGCTGAGGATATGCCTTGGCCACAGATTTCCGACTTGAAAGCATGGGACGGTCCAGTCACGCAGGATTACGGCATTCAAGCCATTCCCTTTGTATTTCTGCTCGACCGTCAGGGAAACATCGCGCTGAAAAATCTGCATGGCGACAAACTGGAAAGTGCCATCTCCCAACTTCTTGAAAGGTAGCTTCTTCTTCTTTACGCGAAAAAAATGGGGTGTCCTTTGTCACTATTGTCACGCCCTCTCATCCTTACTGATATCTGCGACGCCCTCAGAAGATATCTGCGGCGATCTCAGGAGATATCTGCGGCGCCCTCAGAAGATATCTGCGACGCCCTCAGAAGATATCTGCAACGACCTCATGAAGCATCTAACAGCAAGTGTCAGATTGTGAATAAAGAACACAGACATACTTACTTTCATCAATTCTAATGATTGCTGTCCGCTAAACTTTTCTCAGATTGACATAAAGTTTAGCGGGCAGAATTATTATATTATATTAAAGATTTATACACATATATGTGTCTTGACTGTTGATTCTTTTGTATTTGTAATATTGGCAATTGTTTTCCAAATGGCTTTCGTAAGTATTTAATAATGAGCTAATTGACATTATTTAACTTTTAAATTGTTGTCCAAAACGGAAAACTTTCATGGAATTGTTGTACCTTTGCATGCGCAAAATCGAATTACTTACCAGAAAAAGACATTCAAAAAATGATACAGACAGTTGTGAAGCGCGACGGGCGCATCGTTGGGTTCAACGAACAGAAAATCAAGGCCGCTATCCGCAAAGCGATGCTCACCACAGAGCAGGGCGACGACGAAGGACTCATAGAGCAGATTACGGATAATATCTCGGTGGGTGGAAAACCGCAGATGACCGTCGAGGACATTCAGGATCTGGTGGAACTGGAGCTGATGAAGAGCGAGCGGAAAGACGTGGCGCAGAAGTACATAGCCTACCGCCACGAGCGTAGTATTGCGCGCAAAGCCAAAACGCGCGATGTGTTCTTGGAGATTATCAATATCAAGAATAACGATGTGACGCGTGAGAACGCAAACATGAATGCTGATACGCCCGCAGGCATGATGATGAAGTTCGCCAGCGAGTCGACAAAGCCCTTCGTCGACGACTATCTGCTGAGTCAGGAGGCGCGCGATGCCGTGAAGAACAATTACCTCCATATTCACGACAAGGATTACTATCCCACCAAGTCGCTCACCTGCGTGCAACACCCGCTCGACCATATCCTTGAGCGCGGCATTATGGCTGGGCACGGAAGTTCCCGCCCCGCCAAGCGCATCGAGACAGCATCGGTGCTGGCCTGTATCTCGATGGAGACAGCTCAAAACGAGATGCACGGCGGACAGGCTATCCCTGCTTTCGATTTCTATTTGGCTCCGTTTGTGCGCCAGAGTTTCATCGAGGAACTGAAATCCTTGGAATCTTTGGAAGGACGCAGTCTCGCGCACGTATATAATATAGGTATAAAAGACTACGAGACAAAGCCACTCGAAGGACTGAAAGGCGACGATCGCGTGGTGCAGCATGCTATCAACCGAACTGTGAGTCGTGTGCATCAGGCGATGGAAGCCTTCATCCATAATATGAACACCATCCACTCGCGTGGTGGCAATCAGGTGGTGTTTTCCAGCATCAACTACGGCACCGACACCTCTGCCGAGGGGCGTTGCATCATGCGTGAGCTGCTGAAATCGACCTACGAGGGTGTGGGCGATGGAGAAACGGCCATCTTCCCCATTCAGATCTGGAAGAAAAAACGCGGTGTGAACTATCTGCCAGAAGATCCCAACTACGATCTCTACCAGATGGCCTGCAAGGTGACGGCACGTCGGTTCTTCCCCAATTATCTCAATCTCGACGCATCGTATAACGTGGATAGCGAGTGGCGTGCCGACGACCCCAAGCGCTATATGCACGAGGTGGCCACGATGGGCTGCCGTACGCGGGTGTTTGAGAACCGCTTCGGACCGCGCACGTCGATAGGACGTGGCAACCTTTCGTTCACCACTATCAACATCGTACGACTGGCTATCGAATGCATGGGCATCGAGAACAAGGAGGAACGTATCGCCCAGTTCTTTGCAAAACTCGACAATATGCTCGAAGTTGCCGCCCGACAGCTGAACGACCGTTATGAGTTCCAGAAAACGGCTTTCGCCAAGCAGTTCCCCCTGCTCATGCAGAGTCTGTGGATTGATGCTGAGAAACTGAAGCCCAACGACACCATTGCCAGCGTAATCAACCAGGGAACTTTGGGCATTGGCTTCATCGGACTGGCCGAGTGTCTGGTGGCGCTCATTGGCAAGCATCATGGTGAGTCGGAAGAGGCTCAGCAGCTTGGATTGAAGATTATCACCTACATGCGCGACCGCGTCAACGACTTCTCCGAGCACTATCAGCATAACTATAGTGTGTTGGCGACTCCGGCTGAAGGACTCTCTGGACGTTTCACAAAAATAGACCGCAAGAAGTTTGGCATCATCCCAGGCGTTACCGACCGCGAATACTACACCAACTCAAACCACGTGCCTGTCTATTATAAGTGTAATGCCAAGCACAAGGCTGAGGTGGAGGCTCCCTACCACAACCTGACGCGTGGCGGTCACATCTTCTATGTGGAGATCGACGGCGATGCCACCCACAATCCGAAGGTCATCATGAATGTAGTGGACATGATGGATAAATACGACATGGGCTACGGCAGCGTGAACCACAACCGCAACCGTTGTATGGACTGCGGCTACGAGAATGCCGACCCGCAGATGACCGTTTGCCCCCGTTGCGGAAGCCATCACATCGACCGTCTGCAGCGCATCACGGGCTATCTCGTGGGGACTACCGACCGGTGGAATCATGGTAAGCTCTGCGAACTGAACGACCGCGTAACCCATGTGGACGGCGGAAACCAGCTACAGCTCTTCGAAAGGCTTTGAACAAAACAGAAACCTATACTCTGTTTTTTTTCCAACGTTTAGCTCATCGATGATCAGCGTACTCGACATAGTGAAAGATACGATGGTGGATGGTCCGGGATTCCGGACCTCCATCTATTGTGCAGGATGCGAGAATGCCTGCGAAGGCTGCCATAACCCACAGTCGTGGGACATTCATCACGGCCGATGGATGAGCACCGATGACCTGTTGCGTGAGGTGATGGACGACGAGTTTGCCGATGTCACCTTCTCGGGCGGCGACCCTATGATGCAGGCACAAGGTTTCGCAGAGCTGGCGCAGGCCATCCGACAGAACTGCTTTAAGACCATCTGGTGCTATACGGGTTACCGCTTTGAGTGGCTCATCAAACGGGAAGACAAACAACCTTTGCTTAAACTGATTGACGTTTTGGTGGACGGACCTTTCGTCAAAAGCCTGAGAGACCCCGACCTTTTGTTCCGAGGAAGCAGCAACCAGCGCATCATTGATGTGAGAAAATCGTTGCGAGAGGGGAGGGTAGTGGTGATGACCGATGAGCAGGCTTTGGGCTTATAACTACAAGATAATAGCCCGTATTTGGGGGAAGATAGTGCAAAAAACAAGGCCAAGTGCATTTTTTTGGAAAATAATTGCAAAAAAATTTGGTGGTTTCATGGAAAGTACGTACCTTTGCACCCGCAATTCAGAAATATACTGATGCGCACCCTTAACCGATGCACCCGTAGCTCAGTTGGTAGAGCACCTGACTCTTAATCAGGGTGTCCAGGGTTCGAGCCCCTGCGGGTGTACATAACTCAGAAAAGGTGGTAGGATATAAACCTACCACTTTTTTCGTTTAATAGAGTCTGTTACACTCAGAACTCATTGATTTTAAGTCGGTTGAAAATTCCTAACAGAAAGTTGAACCTTGCAGTTCGTTTGGAATTTCATGGAATCATCAATCTTGTCATGGCGCTGAACTCTTCGGAATATTCACCTTTCATGCCGTCCTTTCTGACGGGACGAATCCTGTAGTAGTATCTACGGTGGGAATCGAGTCCCGTATCCTCGTATCGAGCTACGCGGTAGGGGATGCCATCATAAACCTCGTTGCGAACGTTTTCTACGAAAGTCTCTTGCGAGCATTCGAATCCCGGTTCGGTAGATCGGTATAGTTCATAATGGTCGAAATCCTCATCCATGACGGCGCCCCATTCCAGATATAGCTGGCCGTCGTCTCCGCCATGTATCGCGCATGGACGAGAAATCAGTCCCGTATATTCGTATCCATCGCTCGTTGGCTCAGAGAACTTCACCTTCATTTCGGGGGCAAGGCGTATAGTGATAAATTCGTAAGGCTTTACAGAGATTTTCCCGTTTCGGATAATCTCGATGTCATTTTCGAGGATATCTGTGCGAAGCATCTTCTGGCGCTCCAGGAAACGACACTTGAGGGACGTAACAACGCTCCTTCCTTCGCTCTCCTTGAGTCTTACGATGAACCCCCTTCCGTCCTCCGCAGCCTTGACGGTCACGACTTGGACGTTCGGAGTATCCGTGCTGATGTACTTCTGCAGAAGGGATGAATACGGGTCGGTTATACTCCTTGCAATAGCGGGGATGTGCGCGTCACGCCATGTACCGGCATAGGAGGTGATAGCGTATCGGAAACGGAGATTCACGCCATCGTAGTCGGGGGTGTGCATCTGGAGCCAGTCGGTAAACAGGTAACTATACATCGCGCTTTTCCCTTCGGGCAACTTTCCAAACGAGTAGCAGGTCTTGTCCGGATGGATTTCGCCGAATTCCATCAGCGAGGAATCCCATTGGATGAGCGCTACACCATACTGGCCATTCTCGACGGATGACCATTCCCTGGCACCGACGTAAGCGTCCGTGCTATGACCGGTTAGGTCCTTGTACGGTTCAATTACAGGGCCGTTCAGTTGGGCGAAGAACCGCGCGTTTTCGACGGCGAACGGGAACTGGTAATAACCGTATCGGTAGTACCTGTGATTGTTAAACAAGTCAGTTGGGTGTTTCAGTTCGTTGTCGATGTAGATGAGCTTGTCGTTCTTGGCGAGGCTGACTGTTTGGACAATCTCCGCCCCGAGCAACGCAGGATTGCACCAAGTGCGGTGGTTGTCTTGCGTGTACAGGAGCTTGTTCGCCTCACCATTGAGCAATTCACGTCTCAGTTCCTTGTCATAGATAGATGTGATAATGCCTTCCTTGGTGACCGTAATCCTGTAAAAGCTGTTTTCAACGGTCTTTCCGTTTGCCGAAATCACTTCCGGCTCTTCGGGCTTGGCTGCCCCAAGTTTTTCCAATGCTTTGCTCAGAAGGGTATCTGCCGTCGACTGCGCTTTGTCAATCCAATCCCGGTGCTGGAGCCATGTTTCGAACACACGCCTGCCCTTGTAACCTGACACACCGTAAGAATGCTCATCGTTCATGATCAGATGCCACCACGCCCTTTTCAAGTCGTCGTGCGGGTATGCTTCCCGATTCTTTGCCGCAGCGATGGACATCAGCGCTTCCGCTTCAGGCAGAAGACGGTCGGCATTATACTTGGCTGCAAGAAGTTCTGGCGTGCATGCAGGATGCTGCAGCCATCCGCTCGTGATTTCTCCACGGAGCGTCGGAATGTCGTTCCCATAATGCTCGCGAAGATAGTCGAAAGGCTTCTCAAGTGAGCCAAGCGTGCAGAATGTAGGAGTCTCCCACACGTCGTTCCATTCCTTGCAGAAGTCGGCAAATTGCCTGTTCGCAGGCTCGTCATCATCGTAGTTGGCTGCCAGCCAAATGTCATAGGGATACCGCTCTTCAAGGGTCTTCAAACCGACAGCCGTCTTCTGTATTACATCGTACATGCTCTTGATCGGCCCGGAAATTTTCAGGCCGAAAAGGTCCATGCCACTTGCGTACTGCGTAGAAGCCCAAACGAGAATCTTTGCCGATGCGTCAGCTGACTCCCAGAAAAAGACCATAGGCAGGGGTGAAGCAAATCGCACATCAATCCGGTTCCCACCGCCGCCAGCATCCGGATTCAGCGTGTAGCGGCGCATCGTCGTGTCGCAGGGCCAAATGGTCGAAGGGAAGGGGTTCCATTGGTTGGGCGCGAACACAATATTCTCGATACCGGCTTCGGCATAAGGTGCGACTATGGACCAGCTCATTCCCGGATTATCAATCATCATCATCGTCTTCGACTTGATGCCCCAGTTATCCTCAAGGTATTTCTTTGTGTAGATTGAACGGCACAGCTCCTCATATCCATAGACGTGGGTGTGGTTGCCTGCGCAGGTTGCTCCAACATCGAACCTGCCCCTCTTGAAGTAATTCGACACGACCCGTTTGGCCTCTGCTTGTCCCATGTCCTGCGGATAGTTGTGCCAGAACCAATAGCCTTCCATAATGAAGCGATAGGCAGAGGGGTCGTTGTCGCCAAGAGGATCCGCATCGACGATTGCAGCGGCGTCGCCAATTCGCTTTACACATCCGTGACGCTGAATGTACTGGGAGTTGTGGAGTCCGATGTCGGTGTGGGAAGACTTGATGCTGTAGATTTTCCACGGACGTACTGGCGGCAGTCCTTCCGGCAGTTCTGAGATTGGGACGAGCTCGAACACGTCTTCTCCGTCGGCTCCCATGTAACTCACCATGCGCCGGCCATCACGCGTCACCATCGAATACGCCGTCACCTTCCCTTCCTTCACCTGACTGGAAACAGCCTTCCTTGTCTGCTGATGAGTTTCACGGGAAGTGTCGGCTCTGCTGGCTATTGAAAGCGAATGTGCCGATAACCCGACTACCGCCAGAAATGTGAACAAATGCTTTATACCCATATTTGGCTTTTCTTGATGGAAACAAATGTGTATATCTTAGTGCAAAGGTGGTAAAACGATGCTGAAACATTTTCTTAGGTGTTTAGCGATGATTATAGTAACTTTGTAGTGACCAGGCTTAAGCCTCTATTGCTTTACCTTGATGTAGACGCCATCGAAGGCGGCACCCATGCCGAAGCAGTCGAGCGACTCACGTCCTGTGGTCGTCTTCAGCACGACGAACTTCTTGAAGAAATGAGCGCTGAAGCCATAGCCGCACTCGTTGACATTCTCATAATAGAAATAGTCGTGGGTGGTTTCGCCCAATATTGCCGGGCGATCGGGTTCACTCCGTCCCTCCGCAATATTGCCTGGAACATTGCTCACTTCGAAATGCAGTTTATACTTGCCTGCTCCACGGAACTTCACGTAGCCGCCCATCATCGCTCCATAGTTGGGATTCCAGCGAGAATAGACATACTCGCGCCCGATGTTCTGGGGATCTTCGTAGTCAAGATACTTTGTCACATCGTCAATCCTCCCAACGGTCACGAAATGCTTCATGGGGAGTTGCTTCTCTGTCTTGGGGTTCGTCCACGTGCCTTCTGAGATGTAGGCATCTTCGGCGGTATCCTCGCCTTCAATCTTAAACGACATGATGCCGGTAATGGTGCCGTCGCTCTGGTACTCCTCAAGATAGTACCAACCGTTCACCGTTGGGCTACCCACCACCAAGATGGGGGTAGGGTTCTTGGCCTTGGGATAGTAGATTTCACCAACCGCAATCTCGTCGCCATTGACGGCGAACTTCAGTACGACGGGAATATTGTCGCCCAATGTTCCCTCAAAACTATACTCACCCAGCACATCAGCTTGTGCAGCTATTATCGCAAAGATAAACAATACGATAGAAAAAAACACCTTCTTCATACCTGTAAAGCAATTTACGAAATTATCATACGCGTATAGTCTTTCTTAGATGATTTTCTCCAGTTGGGAGATGTTCTCGGCCACTTGCTCTTCTGTGATTTCGTAGTTGCGGAGGTCGCCAGAGAGGTACTGATCGTAGGCGCTCATGTCGATTAGTCCGTGACCGGAGAGGTTGAACAGGATTACCTTTTCCTCGCCTGTCTCGCGGCACTTTTTGGCCTCTCGAATGGCGGCGGCGATGGCGTGGCTGCTTTCTGGGGCGGGGATGATGCCCTCGGCACGGGCAAAGAGGATACCAGCCTCGAAAGTCTCCAACTGAGGAATGTCCACAGCGCCCATCAGGCCGTCTTTCAGCAGCTGGCTGACGATAACACCTGCACCATGATAGCGCAATCCTCCGGCGTGTATGTTGGCGGGCATGAAGTTGTGGCCCAGCGTGAACATCGGAAGCAAGGGCGTGTAGCCGGCCTCATCGCCAAAGTCGTATTGGAAGACACCACGCGTCAGCTTGGGGCAGGATGCGGGTTCTGCGGCGATGAACTGCGTGTTCTTCCCTTCCAGGATGTTGTGGCGCATGAAGGGGAAGGAGATGCCGCCGAAGTTGGATCCGCCGCCGAAGCAGGCAATCACCACATCGGGATATTCACCTGCCATCGCCATCTGTTTCTCCGCTTCCAGACCGATGACGCTCTGGTGCAGGGCAACGTGATTGAGCACCGAACCAAGTGTGTACTTGCAATTGGGCGTGCTCATGGCCAGCTCGATAGCCTCGCTGATGGCTGTTCCCAACGATCCTTGGTTCATCGGGTCGCGGGTGATGATGTCCTTTCCTGCACGTGTAGACATCGAAGGCGAAGCCTCGACTGTTGCCCCAAAGGTCTGCATGATGCTGCGGCGGTAGGGCTTCTGGTGATAACTGATTTTCACCTGATAGACAGCACATTCCATCCCGAATACCTTTGCGGCGTAGCTGAGAGCTGCACCCCATTGGCCGGCTCCCGTCTCTGTGGTGATGTTGGTGACACCCTGCATCTTGTTGTAGTAGGCCTGTGGCAAAGCCGAGTTCAGCTTATGGCTGCCCACGGGACTGACGCTTTCGTTCTTGAAATAGATATGGGCGGGAGTGCCGATGGCTTCTTCCAGACCGTAGGCGCGCACCAGCGGGGTGGAGCGGTAGTATTTGTACATTTCGCGCACGGGCTGCGGGATGTCTATCCACGCATCGGTCTGGTTCATTTCTTGGCGGGCCAGTTCTTCAGCAAAGATAGGGAACAGGTCTTCTGCCTTCAGGGGCTCTTTCGTTGCGGGGTTCAGCGGCGGCAAGGGTTTGTTCTGCATGTCGGCCTGAATGTTGTACCATTGTGTGGGAATCTCGCTCTCTGGCAAGATAAACCGTTTTTGTCTTTCTTTCATAATTGATTTGTTTTTTAGTAATGAATAATGAATGATGTTCTTTCCAAGAAAAAGGCCCGTCGCAAGAACGACAGGCCTCTTTATGATGAATGCTTACTCTCAGGTACGCGGCTATCTTCTCACGATTTTTCGAATCTTGAGCGCTGCCACCACCAGAAGTTAGCTATCTGTTTCATACTTGTTTTTGATGCTTTTGTTTTAATTCGTTGGCAAAAATACGACTATTCTTTTAATCTGCCAAATTTTTCCGCAGCTTTTTGTTGATTTTTTTATTCAAAGGACTTCAAAGACGGTCTTACCTTACAAAAAAAAGAGGAAACCGTGTGGCTTCCTCCATTTTCTTTAGTACTCAGAAATCAAGATTTCTTAGAGTCCCAGTTTCTTTTTGGCATCAGCAGCACCTTTGTCGATAGCGTCACCAACCTTTTCCTTAACGTTTTCCTTCACTTCGTTGGAGATCTCCTCGGCCTTGTCCTTGGCACCTTCTACTGCGTCAGCAGCGGCGTCCTTGGCTCCTTCGACAGCGTCGCCAGCCTTCTCGGTCAGGTCAATACCCAGAGCTTTCAGGGCATCGCCGGCACCTGTCAGCGCGTCAACACTCTCGCTGGGGATGGCTGCGATGCCATCAACGAGAGAAGAAACGGCTGCGTTGTCGCCAATCACGGACTTGATCTTGTCGGCGTTCTCCTTCAGGAAGTTCTGAACCTTAGCCAGATACTCCTTGGCAATTTCGGGATTATTGGCCAGGAACTCGCTCACCTTTGCCTTTACGGTTTCAAGAGCAGCCTGCAGGGCAGACACGTCCTTAGCTTCAATCTTCTCTGTCAGCTGTGCGATTACCTCGTCAGCGGCAGTATTTGCCTCTTCGAGAGCCACTTCCGTGGAGTCAACAATCTCAGACTCGTTAGGAACGTTAGTCTTGTTACCGCAGCTGCTGAACGTAAGAGCGGCAGCTGCCAAAGCCATCATAAAAACTTTCTTCATTTTAAATTTTTTGTTTAAGTGAATAATCGCGTGGAACTCCTGCCCACGTGCTTTCTAAAAATCGGTGTAAAGATACGGTATTTCTTTTTCGATTGTTACTTTTGTTTAAATAAATTAACCGTAAATATACCACTATTAGTTTTATTTCACTAAAATTGTCACTATGCTATGTGCAGGGATCGTTAAATCGACCTTATCTCGCTTGAGAGTCGCCTTGTCGAACTCCTTGGGCTCCACCATGTGGGGATGGTCGAAGTCGTTGTGGTCGGCAATATCGCGACAGGCGAGGATGCGACCTTTGAGGCTCTTGGCGGTTGTGCCTTTCAGGTAGATTTCGGCGCGTTGCTCCTTGTCGAGCGACGTGTTCACGATGGCGATGGCCAGGCTGCCGTCGTCGAGTCGGGCGGCCGTAGCGCTTATGGTGGGTACCGTGCGATAGGAACTGCTCACGTTGAAGTCGATGTCGTTGGCCGGGTCGTGGCGGACTGTCATCTGGCCACATTGCACATCTGTGGGCAGATAGATGGCGTCTTGGAACGGGCGGTACATCTCAAAGACATGATAGGTGGGGGTCAGCGCGATGTGCCCGCCGTCGTTGGTGTCGGTCAGCACCATAGCCTGAAGCACGTTCACCATCTGTGCGATGTTGCACATACGGATGCGGTCGGTATGGCGGTGGAACACGTTGAAGGTCAGCGCGGCCACGATGGCGTCGCGCATGGTGTTCTGCTGTTGCAGGAATCCGTTGGGCGAGCCGGGTGTCTTGTCCCACCAGGTGCCCCATTCGTCCACCATCAGTCCGATTTTCCGTTTCGGGTCTTTCTCGTCCATGATGTCCTTGTGCTTTCTGATGACGTCTTCTATCTCTAAGCACTTGCCTAACGTCCAGTAGTATTCGTCGGCGTTGAAGTCGGTGGCCGAGCCTTTAGATCCGCTCCATCCCACTACCGTATAATAGTGCAGGGAAAGGCCATTCATGCGGTTGCCCACCTGGTTCATCAGCACGCGCGTCCAATTGTAGTCGTAGTCGCTTGCACCAGAGGCAATCTTGTAGAGGCGGTTGCCGTCGTAGTCGCGACAATAAGTGGCGTAGCGGCGGTAGAGGTCGCTATAGTACTCGGGTCGCATACTGCCTCCGCACCCCCAGCTCTCGTTGCCCACGCCGAGGTAGCGCACGCGCCAAGGATTCTCGCGTCCGTTCTGTCGGCGAAGGCGAGCCATCGGCGTGTCGCCGTCGCTGGTCATGTATTCCACCCATTTGGCCAGCTCTTCCACCGTCCCGCTGCCCACGTTGCCGCTGATATAGGGCTCGCAGCCCAGCAGTTCGCAGAGGTTCAGAAATTCGTGCGTGCCGAAGGAGTTGTCCTCGATGACGCCGCCCCAGTTGTTGTTCTGCATCGAGGGGCGTTGGTCGCGCGGTCCGATGCCGTCCATCCAATGGTATTCGTCGGCGAAGCATCCGCCGGGCCAGCGCAGTACGGGGATATGCAGGTCTTTCAGCGCCTGCAGCACATCGTTGCGGTAGCCGTCGGTATTGGGGATGGGACTGTCGGGACCCACCCAGATGCCGCCGTAGATGCAGGTGCCGAGGTGTTCGGCAAACTGTCCGTAGATCTCTTTGTGAATCTTCTCCTTGCCTTGGTCAGCATGGATGGTGATGGTGGCCTGCTGGGCGGTCGCACTTAGGGCGAGGGCCACGATCATAGAAATGAGGAGTAATTTCTTGTTCATATATATAATAAGGTGTAAGGTCAGATGGAGGTCAACAGTTGGTCGAGCAAGTTGAAAAGCTCTTCCTCCGTTTCGTAGGGATGGATATGGAAGAAACTGTTGCCGGCAATCATGGCCGAGAGTCGGCATTTCGTCTTGTTATAGAACACGTGGCAAGGCTTGCCCATCTTCTCGGCAAAGGCCAGTTCGTAGCCTACGCCAAGCGAAGGGCAGGTGCATTCAGCCACGAGGAGGTCGCTCTCGCGCAGCCAGGCCGTATCCTGTAGGTAGATGTCCTCGTCGGTTCCCTGCTCGGTTATTACGAGGTCAGGGCGTCCCACATGTTCTGTGAGCACGGTTCCCCTTTCCTTGAGTCGTGCAATCATCCGTTGGTAGAGTTCCGCATCCACGCGTCCGCCGCGGATGGAACCTGCAAAATAAAACTTCTTCATCATGATTCGTTTTGCGTGCAAAGTTACGAATAAACGAATGAAAAGCCAAATTTATTTGAGCTTTTCTGAGTGGAAGTAACTTCGGCGAAGCCAAAGTTATGAATGAAAAGCCAAATTTATTTGAGCTTTTCTGAGTGGAAGTAACTTCGGCGAAGCCAAAGTTACGAATGAAAAGCCAAATTTATTTGGGCTTTTCTGAGTGGAAGAAAAAAAAGAGCAATAACATAGAAGTTGACCCGAAAGGGTTCGCAGGAGTATGACCTCCCCTCACCCCTCCTGTAGGAGGGGGATTAGTTTGTTGTGACGCTCCTATGGGAAGGCGGTTTTTCGTCCCGCCGGCGGTTTTGCCCCCCCTCCTACAGGAGGGGTGAGGGGGAGGTCATAAAAGGTCAATTGCTATATCATTGCCAAAAAAAACGTGATAGTTTTGGCGTTTTGTGGAAAAAACTTTACCTTTGTGGCATGAATATCATTATCAAGCAATTGCGCGGCTTTGGGCGTGCCACGATGTTGACGCCCGTGTTCACCTCCTTGGAAGTGCTGATGGGCGTGTTGATACCCTACGTCACGTCGTGGATCATCGACCGCGGCATTTCGGCGGGTAGCCTGCGCGACGTATTTCTATATGGTGGATTGATGGTGGTGCTGGCGTTTTTCAGCCTGCTGTTCGGCATTTTGGCAGGCCGTTATTCCGCTCAGGCTTCCACGGGTTTTGCGTATAACCTGCGCGAGGCGATGTACAAGAACATCCAGACTTTTTCGTTTTCCAACATCGACCGGTTCTCGACTGGCGGACTCATCACCCGTATGACCACCGATGTGCAGAACATGCAACGGGCGCTGCTCATGATTTTGAGGGCTTCCGTCCGCGCTCCGCTCAACTTGGTGTTCAGCGTGCTGATGTGTGTGTTCATCAGTTTCCGCATGAGTCTCATCTTCATGGTGGCCCTCGTGGTGTTGGGTGTGTCGCTCTACCTCATCATTTCCCGTACCGTGAAGCTCTTTGCCCAAGTGTTCCTGCGCTACGACGATCTGAACAGTTCGGTACAAGAGAATGTGGCGGCCATTCGCGTGGTGAAGGCGTTTGTGCGCGAGGAGCATGAGACGAAGAAGTTCAGCAGGGCTTCCGACGCGTTGAGTCGTTTATTCGTGAGGACAGAAAGCCTGCAGGCGCTCACCCATCCCGTGATGATGCTGACGGTCTACGGTTGTATGATCGCCCTCTCGTGGTTTGGTGCCCATTTCATCGTGGTGGGCGACCTGACCACCGGCCAGCTGACCTCGCTGTTCACCTACGTGATGACCATCCTCTCGTCGCTGATGATGCTGTCGATGACCTTCGTGCAGATCACGATGAGTGCGGCCAGCGCAAAGCGCATCGTGGAGGTGATAGAGGAGAAGGCCGATATTGCCAATCCCGAAGCAGATGTTGTGGGCGAAGTGGCCGACGGGACCATAGATTTCGAGCATGTGTGTTTCTCGTATGGCATTCGGCCGAAAGAAGACGCTCTCGCGCAGGGCGACGCCCCCGTGGAGGAGCAGAAGCCGGGAAGCGTCGCCGCCTTCTATTCCCCAGTCGACCAGGTGGACTATGCGGTCTACGACGTTTCGCTCCGTATCCGTAGCGGCGAGACCATCGGCATCATCGGTGGCACCGGTTGTGGCAAGTCCACGCTGGCCATGCTGGTGAGCCGACTCTACGACGCGACGAAGGGCTCAGTCAAGGTAGGCGGCGTGGATGTGAGGCAATACGACCTGGAAGCGTTGCGCAACGCCGTGTCGATGGTGCTACAGAACAATACCCTCTTCGCCGGCAGTATCCTGGACAACCTGCGTTGGGGAAAGACCGACGCAACCTTGGAGGAATGTCGCGAGGCGTGCCGTCTGGCCTGCGCCGATGAGTTCATCGACCAGATGCCCGATGGCTACGAGACGCGCATCGAACAGAATGGCGCGAACGTCTCGGGCGGTCAGAAACAACGCCTGTGTATTGCCCGCGCCCTGCTGAAACAACCGAAAATACTGGTGCTCGACGACTCCACAAGCGCCTGCGACCGAGCTACTGAGGCGAAAATCAGCCGGGCCTTGCATGAGGAGTTGCCGGGTGTGACCAAACTGATTGTGGCCCAGCGCATCCAGAGTGTTCAGGCGTGCGACCGCATCTTGGTGATGGACAACGGCCGGGTGGTGGGCTTCGACACCCATGCGCAGCTGTTGCAGTCGTGCGAGGTGTATCAGGAAATCTATCGCTTGCAGATGGAAGGGACGGGCGATTTCGACAGCGTCCAGTAAAGAAGGGTAGGGGCGGTTCACTCAACTTTCGCAAGCTCCGAGTTGTAAGAGGTGAGAGGTGAGAGGTGAGAGGTGAGAATGTGAAACATGCGAAACTTGAAATAATCAATCAAAAAAAACAAACGAATTGTGGCAGGACAGAGAATGAATATGGGTGGTCGTGGCCCGCGCAACATGGGGCTGGCCAAGATGCCGGAGGGAGGCATGAAGATGGTGATGCGCCTGATGGGTTATGTGGGGCGGCATTACAAATGGATGATGCTGGCCGTCGTGGTGTGCATCTTGATCACGTCGGTGGCCACGTTGTCGTCGTCGCTCTTCACGAAGACGCTCATCGACGACTATATCATCCCGCTGACACAAAGCGACGTGGCCGACTTCCGCCCGTTGGCTCAGGCGCTCATGAAGCTGGCGTGCATCCTTGTGGCTGGTGCGTTTTGCGCTTACCTCAACAGTCGACTGATGATTCATGTATCGCAGGGCACGTTGAACCGTCTGCGTAAGGACGTGTTCAGCCACATGCAGCAACTGCCGGTAAAGTATTTCGACACCCACGCGCACGGCGACATCATGTCGGTCTACACGAACGACATCGACACGCTCAGGCAGATGATCAGCTCGCTGCCCAACCTTCTCTCCTCGGTGGTGACCATCACGCTGACCTTGGTCAGCATGTTCGTGCTGAGTTTGCCGCTGACCTTCCTCACCATCCTGATGTCGTTGCTGATGGTTTACACCACGCGGAAGCTTGGCCAGCGTTCCGCGCTCTACTTCCGCAAGCAGCAGAGCGACCTGGGGCAGTTGAACGGTTTCGTGGAGGAAATGCTGTCGGGGCAGAAGGTGGTGAAGACGTTCTGCCACGAGCAGGAAGCCATAAGTGAGTTCAGCCGCCTGAACGACTCGTTGCGCGTGAGTGCCTGTAGTGCCAACCGCGTGGCCAACATCGTGATGCCCGTCAACGGCAATCTGTCGAACCTCATCTATGTGGTGGCGGCGGCTGTAGGCGGCGTCCTGGCCTTGCGGCTGGGCGCTCTGCCAACAGGCGAGGCGAGTGGCGGCAGCCTGTTCCTGACGCTGACGGTGGGAACGCTGGTGTCGTTCCTGACGCTCATCAAGAACTTCACCCGCCCGGTATCGGAAGTGTCGAACCAGATCAACAGCATCATCAACGCCGTAGCCGGAGCCACCCGTGTGTTCCGCCTGCTCGACGAGCAACCGGAAGACGACCGTTCGTCGAACGTGACGTTGGTGAATGCCCGCGAACTGCCCGACGGGACATTAGCAGAATGTCAGGAGGAGACAGGCATCTGGGCTTGGAAAGACGGCCAAGAACTGGTTCGCCAGAAGGGCGAGGTAGACTTCTTCGGCGTGGATTTCAGCTACCCCGTCGTCGACAAGGAAGGAAAGGAGACCATAGGCAAGCAGGTGCTTTTCGATATTGAGCTCGACACCGATGCCGGACAGAAGATTGCCCTGGTGGGAGGAACAGGTGCCGGCAAGACCACCATCACCAACCTGATCAATCGCTTCTACGACATTCAGGACGGGAAGATTCTCTACGACCACATCAACATCAACCGCATCAGCCGGCCGGCGTTGCGCCGCAGCCTGGGAATCGTGCTGCAAGAGACGCATCTCTTCACGGGGACGGTTCTTGAGAATATCCGCTACGGACGCTTGGAAGCCACCGATGAGGAGTGCATGGCCGCAGCTCGGTTGGTGAATGCCGACAACTTCATCCGCCGTTTGGCCGACGGCTACCATACGCTGCTCACGGCCGATGGCGGCAACCTGAGTCAGGGTGAGCGGCAGCTCATCGCGATAGCGCGAGCCGCCGTGGCCAATCCGCCGGCGCTCATCCTTGACGAGGCCACGTCGAGCATCGACACCCGTACCGAACGGGCCGTGCAACGCGGTATGGACTCGCTCATGCAAGGGCGCAGCACGTTCGTCATCGCCCACCGCCTGAGCACCATCCGCAACGCCGACATGATCATCGTGATGGACCACGGGCGCATCATCGAGCGGGGCACACACGAACAACTGATGGCACTTCACGGGAAGTACCATCAGTTGAATCAGTAGTTGTGAATAAAACTATTTAGAATTCCTTCGTCATCTCAGCCACACGGCCGTTCACCTCGTCGATGAACTGCTGGATGGTCATCACGCTCTGTTCGCCACCGCCTTGCGGGCGCACGGCGACGGTACCGTCTTCCTGCTCCTTCTCGCCGACGATCACCATGTAGGGGATGCGCTTCAGCTCGTTGTCGCGAATCTTGCGGCCCAGCTTCTCGTTTCTCAGGTCGATGGTGGCGCGAACGCCCTGCAGGTCGAACTGCTTGGCCACCTCGCGGGCATAGTCGTTGTACTTCTCCGAAAGCGGCAGGATGGCCACCTGGTCGGGTGTGAGCCACAGGGGGAAGTGTCCGCTGGTGTGCTCTATCAGCACGGCGCAGAAACGTTCCATCGAACCGAACGGAGCGCGGTGGATCATCACGGGCGTCTTCTTCGTGTTGTCCTCGTCGGTATACTCCAGCTCGAAGCGCTTCGGCAGGTTGTAGTCCACCTGAATGGTGCCCAGCTGCCAGCGGCGTCCGATGGCGTCCTTGATCATGAAGTCGAGCTTCGGACCGTAGAAAGCAGCCTCGCCGTATTCCACCTTAGCCTTCAGACCCTTCTCCTCGCAGGCCTCCACGATGGCTTTCTCGGCCAGCGCCCAGTCCTCGTCGGTACCCACGTACTTCTCGTGGTCGTTGGGGTCGCGCAGCGAAATCTGTGCCTCGAAGTTGAATCCGAAGGCTTTCAGCACGATGTTCACGATGTCCATCACGCCGAGGAATTCCTGCTTCACCTGGTCGGGACGGCAGAAAAGGTGTGCATCGTCTTGGGTAAAGGAACGCACGCGCGTGAGACCGTGCAGCTCACCGCTCTGTTCGTAGCGATAAACGGTGCCGAACTCTGCGATGCGCAGGGGCAGGTCGCGATAGGAGCGCGGCTTCGAGGCAAATATCTCGCAATGGTGCGGGCAGTTCATCGGCTTCAGCATGTATTCCTCGCCCTCCTCAGGCGTGGTGATGGGGCGGAACGAGTCCTTGCCGTAGTGGGCATAGTGACCGCTCGTGATATAGAGGTTCTTCGAACCGATGTGCGGCGTGATCACCTCCTGATAGCCAAAGCGCTTCTGCACCTTGCGCAAGTGGTCCTGCAGGCGCAGGCGGAGCTCCGTGCCTTTGGGCAGCCAGATGGGCAGACCCTTGCCCACTTTCTCAGAGAACATGAACAGCTCCATGTCCTTGCCAATCTTGCGATGGTCGCGCTTCTTGGCCTCTTCGAGCATCACGAGGTATTCGTCGAGCATCTTCTTCTTGGGGAACGAAATACCGTAGAGACGCTGCATCTGCTCGCGCTCGGCATCGCCGCGCCAGAAAGCGCCGGCCACGTTGGTCAGCTTCACGGCCTTGATCTCGCCCGTGTTCACAAGGTGCGGACCGCGGCAGAGGTCGGTGAACGAGCCCTGCGTGTAGGTCGTGATGGTGCCGTCCTCCAGGTCCTGGTCGATGTGCTCGCACTTGTAAGTCTGGCCGTCGGCGGCAAACTCCTTCAGCGCGTCGGCCTTCGATACCTCGCGGCGCACCACAGGCTCCTTCTTCGAGGCCAGCTCCTTCATCTTCTGCTCAATCTTCTCGAAGTCGCCCTCCTTGATCATCTCGCCGCCAGGCAGCAGCACGTCGTAGAAGAAGCCATTCTCCACGGCCGGTCCGAATCCGAACTGAATGCCGGGATAGAGCTCCTGCAGAGCCTCCGCCAGCAAGTGGGCAGAGGTGTGCCAGAAGGTGTGCTTGCCTTCGTCGTCGTCAAACTTATAGAGTGCAATCGTCGCATCCTCCAGGATGGGGCGGTTCAGCTCTACGGTCTCACCATTCACACCACAGCTCACCACGCTGCGTGCCAAGGCCGGTGATATGCTCTCGGCAATCTCGAGTCCTGTCACACCCTGTTCATACGAACGAACAGAGCCGTCTGGAAATGTAATGTTAATCTTCATGTTATTGTTACTTGTTTGAAAATTCGCGTGCAAAGGTACTCAAAAGTATTGATGCAGAAAAATATTTGCACGAAAACTTGCCTTATTTTTGCGTAAGAGCCAAAATACGGCGTGCAATATGCAATGTGGCAATGTAGGTCAATCTGCCAGTTTGCGGTATTGCAAAATTACTAATAAATCCCAATATGTCGTGCCAAGGATAGTTTTTTTTTGATAAAATCCATATTTTTCATGGCATATTACACTCTTTTTCGATAATTCTTAGTATTTTTGCAGACTAAAAACAGTTAAATGAGACAAGATATAAAGGAAAACATAGTTGTTCCGCTAAATAGTTATCTGTACGGCTTCGCAACAGAGAAGGAGATTGACTGGTCGGAACTGAAGTGGTGTGCCAGAAGAATCAGGCAAGATAACGAATCAGGGTTTTGGCTCGTTCGCGAGGCTCTTACCCCTTATTACCATAAGCTGTTAATGGCCGACAAGGGCTTTTTCCGCAACGGCAATACCGACTCGCTGGCCAAGAAGTCGATTCTGGAACTGCTGGAGGGTGAAGGAAAGTATGCCGGCAGGATACTGAATGATGTTGACATCGTGCAGGCTGCTGAGAACTGGGCTGATCAGCTGATGGCCGACAACCACGATCCGAAGGTCTTCCTGTGGATGATGAAGGCGATGCTGGAGCGTGACTACAAGGCCGACTGGAAGCAAGTTTACGACACGCTGAAGGCCAAGCTGGCCAAGGCTCGATACTCAGGAAATTTCAAGCTGAGCGAGATGCATTGCCTGTTGATGGGAATCACGATGATAGAGTTGACTGACCATCCGAGGGAAAGAAAGAATGAGTTGTTCAGGCAGCTCCAGTCGAATTGGGGTTTTTTCAGATACATGTATTCGGTGCTGATCCATTACATCGTAGGAATGCGTGTTGACAATTTCGCCGCCCTTGCCAGTACGGCCTGCAATCGCAAGACAAGCCGCCCCTACATACATCTTTTCTATAAGGCGTTCAAGGCCAAGTATATGTCATTATGCCCCGAGGGGTTGATAGACACTCGCAGCGGAGAGAGTGTGAGGACGCAAGCCGAGCACCATTTAAGGAGAATGGAAGAAGTCATCAAGACGACTCCTCAAAAAGAGGATTTAAATGAGTTGTGCAACATACTCTTCCCCAAAGTGATGGAAGAGGTGCTGAAGCAGTCGCGCCCCAAGACCTACGAGGAACTGGAGGCGGCCGTCGATGACTTGACCAATCGATATAATAAGGTGTTGGAGCAACTGACGAATGCCGTCAAGGATGTCGAGTCGGACAAGATTTCGGCTGACGACCTCACGGCTGCGTTCCTGCGATTCCCGACTCAGTTGGCGCTCTCGTTATTTGGAAGTATGTCAACGCTGCTTGCCCTTAATGCGACTTGGCAGAAGTATGCTCCTGATATTCAAGAAAAAATCTTGGCCAAGCAGGACGTACCCCAGGTACAGGTAGAGGGCGACTACGTGGTAGAGAAAAAAGTGGAGAATGAAGTTGTACATGTAGATGCCGGAGGTACGGGTGTCTGCATAGGAAAGAGCGGAAAAGGAAAGAAATGACACAGGAAGAACTACAGAAGGCTCTCGAGGCTATCAGCAAGGGTGGCATCGCGGTAAACGGCGACCTGGTTTTGAGCAAGCATGTTGAGAACGAGATTGGAAACGTAGAAGCAGGCGGCATAGGCATTCAGCATGTCTATGCGAATAAAGGTGCGAAACCGACCGAACAAAAAAGGAAAGTGGAAAAGAAACTTGGCGCCAAGCCCATGACGCTCAAATACTATACTCATGGCAACAAAGGAAAGCTTAAGAAGAAACGTGAGAGGGTAGACCTCGTTTTCAAAAAATGGAACGATTGGGGATGGATAGACGGGCAGACCTCCCCAGATGATTTTGATGCATTCTTCGAGGGCGAGCCGAGGCATTGCAACATCGCGTGGACGGCCAACTCGACCATCCTGACCATCCTGCTGCAAGAGCTGTTGCAGCAGTCTTATATTCTAGAACAAACCAGATGCTCAGCCAAGTCGCTGGTGGAGCAGCAGTTCGGCAAGACCGCCAATTGGGACAGGAGCCGTCTGACTGACAACGATAAGTTTAGGATTGCAGTAACCATCTATCTTCTCGATATCGACAATCCTTTGCCACTACGCAGAGGGAGCGACGATGATGATTATGACACAACGGATGCAGCATTTCAAGCAGTCCTTTCTGGTCAGCTTCGAGCAACGAAAGGAATTTAACCTGTAAGCGTTTTCTTGTCTTTGTAAGCGATTATGTAAGCACGAACAATTTTTTTTGAAAATTTTTTTGAGCCGGAACACTCTTGAAACACAGGGAGTTCCGGCATTCTTTATGCCTTGATGCGCAACCATGTAAGCAAATCCGGGAAAAGTGCTTACGCGCAGAGGGGCGGTTTCCCCATTGCTGAGGGCAACAATAACTGCCCGAGGCAAAAAATGAAACACAATAATAAATGTTCGCGCGTAGGGTCTGAACAACAGTATGGCCCACGCCTCGCAGGAGAAATCCTGCACGACTATCTGGAAAACAGCAACGAACCTTTGGCTTGCGCTTATCGCGAACGCTCGACCGAAACCGACGGACCCGCCTGGCACCCCAACACGGAGCAGGGCTGCGACTTGAAGACCATCCTGCGCAGCGACCGCAAGATGAAGACGGGCAAGGAGTATGTGGGCGTGCTGCGGCGCGACTCGGATGCCGTTGCCGACGAGTTTCTCTACTGCGACCCGCACCTGACGTTTGTCGAGACGGTGTCCGCCACCGACGGCAAGCGCAATCCGCATGTCTTCGTGGGCCGCTACATCACGATCACGCGCAAGGACGACGGCTCGCTCAGGCCGAACTTCAAGCCGATGCCTGTAGGAATGAGTGCCGGCAACTACGCCTTCGAGGTGTTCCGCGAACTTCGCCAAGCGCTGACGGGCCTTGTAGAGGAGGTCGAGGGTTAAGGGTTAAAGGAAAGTGTTTCAGTTGTTTCAGTTTCAGTTAGGTTTCGGAGCTTCAGTTTTGCATCAAACCTCCTTTATAAGAGTATATAACTATCTGATTATAAGTAAGTTATAAGAGAAGAGGCGAAGGTGGACAACCCTCGAAAACTAACTGAAACAACTGAAACTGAAACGCTTGGCACGAATTATTTTTCATCTAAAAAGCTATAAGACAATGACTTACGACATTTCAAAAGCGACTGCGCCCGCTATGCCGAAACTCGGCAAAGGCACAGAATGTATTCAAATCCTGCTCTCGCAGGTGTCACGCGACATGAAGGAACCGCTGGTGCCGATGCTTTTCCCTGTACTTGGCGCACACGTCAGCGGGGCGGAATTTCAGTACCCCGACCTCACTTGGAAGGAGTTGTGCGGCCAAATGGCCAATCTGGTGGCTGATTCGGGCTGTAACAAGGGCCAGTTGTCGCTGCTTGTAGAGGCCATCTGCCGTGACTTCCGCCAGCACGACGAGGCGGAGTTGAAAAGGCTCGTGGAGTGGCAGAAGCAGGTGAAGACGCGTGGGGCGAACAAGGAGAAGCCTGCCCGGCCTGAAGTGAGCTTCTGGTTCCCGCCATCGGACATGACCCGCGCCGCCTACCTCCAGAACTCGGTGGGGTGTGAGTCGCTGGGCGGCCGTACGCAGTATCTGAACATGCCCGAGGTGGAGATGCTCGACTGCCTCTGCGGCGGCCACAGGCAGGTGACGCAGATGCTTCGCAACATCTACGACCGCCAGCGTGCGGGAGCCTTGCGAGCTACCGCCGACGGTGTGGTGGGCAATCCTTTGCTGCGCACCTGTCTGACGGTATCATCGACGCCTATAGCCACGCGCAAGTTCTGGAAAGGCGACCTGTTCAACGGCACCTTCGGGCGAATGGTTTTCTCTTACAAGCCCCGTCAGAACCGAGAGGGCAGAATACCCCGCGTGGGCAAGTTCCCCGATGAGTTCTATCAGAGGCTGGACGAGTACCTGGTGCGTCTCGACATCACGAAGGGTCGCTTCATCGTACGTCCGCTGAACAAGCTCATCGACCGCTTGGCACAGGACATGGCCTCGCTGGGCGACCTGACCGACGACGATGTGTTGTGGGACATCTCGAAGCGAAGCCTCGTCAGCGCATGGAAGGCTGGCTGCACCTTGTGGGTGCTGAATGGTCAGACCTACACACGCTCGATAGGCGACGTGGTGGAATGGCTGGTGTATCACGACATTTGGAGCAAGATGCGCATAGCGAGCGACCTGTTGAAGGAGGGCGACAACAGCACCGCCGAGGCTGGCAAGACCGGGCCCCAGAATATGCTTGAGCAACTGACCAACCCGTTCAACGAGGCGCAGCTGGAGGCGCTTCGCGGTAGAAGCGGCAAGTCGAAGGAGGGCACCAAGCGGCAGTTGCGCGTGTGGCAGAGCCGTGGGTTCATCGACTATTCGGCACAGACGGGGATGTACACGAAAACCGAGAAATACCTCGGCGTTTCAGGAGTCTTGGACAAGCCAGGCGGCAAAGCCGGGCAAACGGTTAAAGGTTGATGGCGATGGACAGAATTGAACTTCAAAAGCTCCGCGACCTCCCCATCGAGGGGGTCGCAGAGCGGCTCGGACTACGGGTCGTGCGGCACAAGAGCCTCTGCCCGTTCCACGACGACCATCATGCCTCGATGTCGTTTCATGTGCGGCGAAACACCTTCCGCTGCTTCGTGTGCGGCGCGTCGGGCGGTACCATCGACCTGGTGATGCGCCGGCTGAACAAAGGCTTCCTCGATGCCTGCCGCTGGCTGGCCGATGAGCATGGTGTCATCTTAGAGGAATGGAAGCCTGCGCCCTGCCCGCCGAAGGAATACCGGTTCGACCCGACGCGCTACGAGCGGTTCTTCCTGCATCCCTGCCTGTCGCCAGAGGCTCGCCGGTTTCTCTTCGAGGAGCGCCGGATAGACGAGCGCGTCGTCAGCTGGTGTCGGCTGACCTCTTGGCGCGACCGCGAAGGCGTCTGCTGGCTTCAGACACCCTACTACGACCGCGAGGGCCACCTCGTGGGCATTCAGAACCGCAACCTCGTGAAGGGCGCACACCCCCGGTTCCGCTTCCCCGTAGGGTCGGAGTGCGGCATCTACAACCTGCCCGTGCTCAACTGGCTGCGCCCCGGAGAGCCGCTCTACATCACCGAGGGATGTTCCGACTGCTGGGCGATGCTCTCAGCCGGCCATAAGGCCATCGCCATCCCGTCGGCCACGCTCCTGAAGCCGAGGGACGTCGAGATGCTCGCCAAGCTCGGCACCCAGCTCTCCACCCAATTCCACATGTACCCCGACCGCGATGAACCCGGCGAGCGGCTCTTCCTGCAGCTGCAGCAGCTGCTGCCCAGCCTGATCCATCACCAGCTGCCAACGGGGTGCAAGGATTTCGGCGACTACTACTCCAGGTCGCGCCACGACCCAACAGGTTAGGTCGTCAGTTATGGCAAAAAAATAATTAAAGAAAAACTTGAAAAAAATGGCTGAAATATTTGGTAGTCTGAAAATTATTTTGTACCTTTGTAGCAGAAAACAAGCGCTCTTTGAATCTTATCTGAACAACCCTGGGAAAGGTTCCCTGCCACGCACAGAGACCATCTCCGACACCCTCGTAGACCATCTCCGACACGCTGAAAAACGCTCTCACATCATCTCTCACGCATGCTTGCACCACCGCTCACACCACTAAAAATGATTCTCAACCCGTAACTACTCAACACCCTCTCGCGGACTGCCCTCCCTGACTCTCGCGGATTGCCCTCCCCCTAACTCTCGCGGACTGCCCTCCCTGACTCTCGCGGATTGCCCTCCCCTGACTCTCGCGGATTGACCTCCCCTAGCCCCTCCTGTAGGAGGGGGACAGATTAGTTCCTGCGCTCAGTTCTAACTATTCCTCCCCCTACAGGGGGAGATAGAGGGGGTCACACATCCCATGCAGAGGGAGATAAAGAGGGGGTCGCATATCCCTGCAGGGGGAGATAGAGGGGGTCGCATATCCCTGCAGAGGGAGTTAGAAGTGTTGACGGGTGCTGGGTAGTTACCCCTCACCTCTCACCCTTCACCCCTAAAAACACCTCTCTCACCCCTCACCCCTCACCTCTCACTTCTCACCACTAACCCCTAAACCACCATGAAAAAAGAAACCATCAAATTCATCGTCCAGCTGATCATCAGCATCCTCACGGCCATCGCTACCACCCTCGGCGTCACCTCCTGCATGGGGGCAGGCCCACTCTGATTCTCACACTATTCTCTCACCTCTCACCCTTATTTTAATTCTTTAATTCTCTAATTCTTTAATCTTTTAATTTTTCTAATTCTTTAATTTTCTAATTCTTTAATTCTTTAATTTTTCAACTTTCCTATGGCAGTACTTTACAGACTTTACCAGAACAACAACAAGAAGAACACGAAGGCCTACGGCAAGTGGTTTGCCAAGGCCGTTCACACCAACGTGTATGGCACCGACGAGCTGGCTCAGGAGGTGCAGCGCAACTGCTCCATGAAGAAATCGGACGTGAAGGCCGTGATCGAGGAGCTCTGCGAAGTGATGGCCCGCGAACTGGGCAACTCCCACGCCATCAAGCTCTCGGGCCTGGGCACCTTCCGCGCAGGCCTGAAGTCGACGGGCACCGTGACCGTCCGCGAGTTCAACGCCTCGAAGAACATCACGGGCACGAAGATCAACTTCCTGCCCTTCCGCACCCGCGACGCCAGCACGAAGTCGTACACCTCGCCGATGACCTCGGCCTGGCACATCCAGGAGGCGCCGAAGAACACCGTGCTCCCCGAACCCAACGAGGATGACACCGATCCCGACGGCGGCAACGGCAACGACGAGCCTTAACCTCCACCCGAGCCCTTCCACTACCGGAAGGGCTTTTTCCATACTCACACACGCTCACATGTTTTATGACGACCACGAATTGAACGAATTTTTTTTGGCAATTATATACTATTTGACCCCAAGATTACCAAATACCATAAAAACAATACTGACCCCACCCCTGCCCCCCTCCCCTACATGGGAGGGGATTGCTGCGCCC
>Ga0310695_10004236_pt1 | contig 26821 bp, 17 predicted proteins | sample RumenRJG_04DNA_FD_203882 | JGI IMG/M metagenome (GOLD analysis project Ga0310695, IMG submission 203882) | Bovine rumen microbial communities from Lethbridge, Alberta, Canada - RJG_04 (v2) (version 2) | ecosystem: Host-associated > Mammals > Digestive system > Stomach > Rumen | place: Canada... | reverse complement strand
AGTTCGAAGGCAACAACACTTCGGGTTCTCACAAGCTCAACTCCGCTATCGCTCAGGCCTACTACGCTAAGAAGCAGGGCCTCAAGGGCGTGACGACCGAAACGGGTGCTGGCCAGTGGGGTACCGCACTTTCGATGTCCAGCGCCTTCTTCGGACTGGACTGCCAGGTTTACATGGTGAAGGTTTCTTACGAACAGAAGCCGTTCCGCCGCGAAGTGATGCGCACCTACGGTGCATCCGTCACCCCGTCCCCGTCCATGACGACCGACATCGGTCGCAAGATCAATGCCGAATTCCCGGGCACCACGGGTAGCCTTGGTTGCGCCATTTCCGAAGCTGTGGAAGCCGCTGTGAAGCAGCCGGGTTACCGCTACGTTCTCGGTTCCGTGCTGAACCAGGTGCTCCTCCACCAGTCCGTCATCGGTCTCGAAACAAAGGCCGCTCTCGACAAAATTGGCGTGAAGGCCGACCTCATCATCGGTTGCGCTGGCGGTGGTTCTAACCTCGGTGGTCTCGTGAGCCCGTTCATCGGTGAAAAGCTCCGTGGCGAAGCCGACTACGATATTCTCGCTGTGGAACCGGCAAGCTGTCCGAGCTTCACTCGCGGTAAATACGCTTACGACTTCTGCGATACCGGTAAGGTTTGCCCGCTCGCCAAGATGTACACGCTCGGTTCTAGCTTCATCCCGTCTGCAAACCACGCTGGTGGCCTCCGCTACCACGGCATGAGCAGTATCCTCTCTGAACTTTACGATCAGGGTCTCATGCGTGCAACGTCTGTCGAACAAACTAAGGTTTTCGAAGCCGCAAAGCTCTTCGCCCAGACCGAAGGTATCCTCCCGGCTCCGGAATCCAGCCACGCCATCCGCGCAACAATCGACGAAGCTCTCAAGTGCAAGGAATCTGGTCAGGCAAAGAACATCGTGTTCGGTCTCACCGGCACGGGTTACTTCGACATGGTTGCTTACCAGAAGTTCAACGACGGCGAAATGAGCGACTACATCCCGACGGATGAAGACATCGCCAAGAGCCTCGCCCAGCTTCCGAAGGTCTAAACGAAACTTGGCTCTTTAGAGCCTTAGTTGAATTAGGTTCGTAGGAGCAGAATCCAAAGACATTAAAGCAGCAACGTCCAGCATTCGCTGGACGTTTTTCTGTTTACGATTTTATCGTTTTAAATCCATCGTCAATTCAAGCAATACGTTTCCATTTGCATTGACATGGGCTTTGCCATCTGTTGAAAACTCAGCCAATTGAGCGTTCAGCATTTCTATGAGAACAGGATCTATATTCGTGCCAAAATTAAAGACCAATTTTATATACACAGCTTTCTTGGTGGAACCAAGAGCAATTTCATTTTTATTTACATCGAGATACTTGAATTCGCAAGGTTTTTCAAGAGAATCGCCTTTGAATACAATTTTCCATGCTTCATTATACTTTTTCACAAAATCAAATAAATCGCTATAGCGTTTTTTATAGACAATGCGTTTGGACAATCTTTTTTGCGGTTCATCATAACTTTGTTCAAAAACACCGTATTGACAATTTTCCGCTCCATCCCCATAAACAACTTGTTCAAACTTTTCTACAAAACTTGAAACATGTTCAGCAATCTCTGCCGAGAATCTATTTGATTCTATCGCAACAGATTCTCTTAAATTTCGCAATGAATTTATGACAGAATAGATCAGGGATAAAAGTTCATCCGAGAAAAAAATACTTGATTCTAAAGAACGAGGAATTACCCAATTCCCTTTTTCAAAATCATAGACAACTTGATCTTTTCTAAATTTTCCATTCAAAGGAAGCGTGCCATACTTTAGCGATAAAGCATCATAATCAACAACCACAGCGGGATTTTGGATTTTTACAGAATCATACCGTGAAGCGGGTTCAAGATCGATACGAACAGAATAACGGAACTTGCCATATTTTTTTGAAAAACCATCATAAAATACAGCCTTAAGCGGAGGAAGATTTAATTCCTTTACATCTGATAAAATTCTCAAATCAATCTTTTCAACATCACAAGATTCCATAACAATAAAGTCATTAGCTATGGAAAAAGCAAGCTTAATATAGGCATCAATACTAGCGTTAAAGCCCTTTCCATTTATTAGACTAGAATCAACATTATTTGCAAAACCAATAGAATCTAAAGTTATTTTATACACAAGCGTATTTGACTGATTATGCAATTTGGCTTTATTTATTTTACTCAAATTTTTTGAGTTTTGCATATCATAAAAATTGCTTTCATCATATTTATCAAACATGTATTTCAAAGACTCATTCAATATCGCAATATGGCCTACAGGAGAAATTTCTCTAGAAAACCGTGCTAAATTTTTCTTCACGGTGTTAAGGTCTAAGGTTCCTTCATTACCATCTTTATCAAGGTCAATGCCATAATCCAAAGCATATTGCGTATATACACTGAGCATTCTTATCCTTTCAACAATTTCTTCTAACGATAAAGTTTTCTTTCCGCTTGAAAACGCAAGTTGTCCAAAAAAAGGTAGTTGTACATTTTTCAATTTATCAAGTTCAATATCCACTACAAGAGATTCATCGCGAATATTAGTCTTCACCTCTTTTTTCGTTATAAAAATTTTCAAATTTCCCTCTTCAACGAAATAAGGCCCAGGTAACGAGAGCGTATTCTCCCTTGTTATACCAGGAACATCCATCGTAAAAGAGTCAAATTTAGCACCAAGAGAATATCCGCCTTTTTCTTTAGCAAATACAAAATCAGCCCTAAACGTAGCCGTAATTTGCGATTTTGCTTTAATCGTTTCAAAACTTACATTCTGCCGGTCTGATCTTAGAACAAGTTCAATTTTCAGAGAATCTTCGGGATCCCACAAAAAATATTCTTTATCATATTTAAAAAGATCAATCGATTCTATAGGCTTACCCAAATAATGATTTTTTTTCATTTTTAGATTTATTGCAGAGAACGGAATATCCGTTTTTTTCAACGAATCAACAACAGCCTTCACCCCCCGCATATCCACACGAAGCATTATACCAGGTTTCGCCTGAACGTGTAAAGACCGCATAATATCCGCTCTAACATTATCGATTTTTCTAATTATTTTATAAGCACTATACTCTTTTCCTGCTATTTTCAGCTTTTTTCCGACATACGGGATTTTATAATTTTCACTTATTGCAGGAAAAGAATCTAAAGTATCAATGTTTAACTTTACAACAGGATTCCCTTCTACCGGCAGTCTATAACCAGACCCTTCATCACACCAATCAGCTAAATAGGAAACGTTCATTTTCGCATCGTTTAAGCCAACCATTAGCAAAATAGTCATCACAAAAACAACGCACCAACATTTTTTTCTTTTAGAGAATCCAGAATAATGCATATTTATTACCGCATAAATTTATAATAAGGTCCAACTCGCACCCAAAATACAAAAAATTTGGAGATTTCATGAATTTATTTTATTGCAAAAGCAACAAAAGTGTCTCTCATTTTACAAAAAAAAGCGGACAAAAGCCCGCTTTGAACTGCAGTCAATACACCAAGACGTTGCGACCGGTATGCCAAGACGCAGTCACAACGATATAATAAACTACTCTTTCCGTCCGGTCAAACGATAACGATGTTCTACACCGTTTTTCTTGAATCGAACAAACAAACTATGTTCGCGAACATCGTAGAAAAGTCTCGGTAAATGCGATTCCACAGCACGCGCAACAGCCGAATTGCGAATAGCGTTTGTACTATCCGAAGCAGTAGAATCACGACCTATCGAATCAGAAGGCACGACCTTCGAGGAATCAGCTTTAGAGGAATCTGGAGCCGGTTCCTGAGCCTTGAGCAATTCAAGCATCTTTTCCGCATAGCGTTCACCCAAAGTCTGGTAGCCATCACGAGTGAAATGGAGCGTGTAGCTCGGTTCCTTAATCGCAGGGCACCCCTGAGCCGAAATCACATAGCCATTCGGAATCAAGTCCGCCGCCTCTTTCACGGCATCGTTTCGCCAGCCCAAATCACCCGTAGGCGCAAGCTCCCCAAGCAAAATCGGAGTCTTTTCCGGATCGAGTTCCAGTTCTTCAATGAATTGGTCATAAACCTTCTTGACGCGTTCGGGCCAGTCCTTCATCTGGTAATCTGCTTCACCCTGATGGAAAAGGAATCCCTTGATGACGCCCTTTTGCTTTGCAATTTTACCCATTTCGACAATGCGCTTGTGCACATCGCCACCGTATTCATTCAGATACTGAATCCACCAAGTATCGTTCTTGTTTTTGGCATTCTGCACATAAGCAGCATTGCGGTCCTTGTCGAACAGGTCAATGCTCTGCCCGCCAATTGCCACATTTGCGACCGCCACAGTGATGCTATCTGGGAGTTCCTTGATCATTTTGCGACCAAAGAAGTCAACAATGCCGACCTTGGAACCGCTATGACCCATGGGAGGTGCCGCCGGATAAAATTCACCAACTTTCTGGTTGGAATGATTCCCAGCACGTAACACCAAGAAACGCGGATTCGTTTGACGGTCCGTATCCGTAATAGTCGCCTGCCCCGACATATTAGATTGCCCGTAAGCAAGGTAAATATGCAAGTTCGGGTCCTGAGCAAAAGACGCCGCTCCCAAAACAGCAAGCGAAAACAAAAACTTTTTAACCATTTTTACTCCATACCAAAGAAAACATCGCCATGGCGATCATTATTCAATATTATTATAACCAAAAAGAAACCCCATTTCGAGGTTTCTCAAATTTATTTTATTGCCAAAACGACAAGAGGCCGCGCATTTTACATCAGAAATGGCGATTTCACCTTACATTCACGCGAATCAAACGATGCGAACGTTTTGCACGAACTAGATACATTCCCGCATTAAATCCTGATGCACGTAGTGTCTTTTGCAAAGCTTTATTGCCTAGCGCATTCCATTCAGAGGGTGTTACTTTCGCAAAACCAAGATGTTTTCCATTCAAATCGAACACATCATATGTTTCATTCACGTCACTAAACTGTAGTGCCACCACCTTAGAAGCAATACCTGTTGTATGTCCCGGATTTGAGTCCGGGGCTTTTCTACATCAGTCTCTTACTTAAATTCAACCAGTAAATCGATGGTCAATTTTCCGTCTCGGGAGAATGCGACTTGAGCCTTTGTCGGGAATTCCGCCAGACGTTTACGCAGGATTTTTACTAGCTCCTGCCCGAAATCCGGTCGCAATCCGAAGTCCAGGTCGAACGAGATTTTTGCATAGGCGACCTTCCCCTTGAACAAGCCCCGCTCAACAGCGACCGATTTTTTCTTGGCATCGAGAAATTCGATTTTGCACAGGCCTTTGGTTCCAAAGACATTTTTCCAGGCACTGTTAAATTTTTCGGCAAAATCCTGCACGTCGCCAAAGCTCCTGCGGTACTTTGCGCCCACGTTTTTCACAAGGCCGTAGCTGCTGTATTTCGATGTATCCACAAAGACGACGCGGTCCATTTTCTCGACAACCGCCGCAACGTTCTTGATTACCTCACTGATGGAATCCGCCGTCGCCGAACCATCCGCATGGTTGCGCAACACACGCAGGGCGTTCTCGACGGCATAGACATGGGCTAGCAAATTTTCACCAGTAAACGAGGCAAAACGTTTTAAAGGAGCGGGTACATTCCATTCACCACGGTTAAAATCGTAAGTAAACTTTTCCCTGCCGCCTTTGTTCTTCATGGGCAAAACAACAGAATAGCCAACCTTGAACGAGAGGGAATCAAAATCCACGACCATAGACGGATGAGCCCTCATCACAGAATCTGCATCTTTCGCATTTATACTCGCATTATAGCGGAGCTTTCCATAATTTTCCTCATGACCATCTCCGAACTTGGTATCAAACATTCCAACCCCCATGGAATAAACATGGTTGGACAACGACAAATCCACCTTGTCAAGAATTATAGCGTCATAGACTAGAGTGCCCCCTTTCGCGAGATAAATCAGAATTTTAACATAGACATCGACTTCGGCTTCAAAACGTTGTGTATTTTTCATATCCACATCGAATTTCGGGAGATACATCAGCTTTTGGGGCGAAATTTTAAGAACAATATAATTCTTCCCTTCATGCAACGGCACGCCACCGGAAACAGTCGGCAAAGAATCTCCATACAACTTCACAAAATTGCGTTCGTCATATTCCTTCCGCACATCCCGTAGAGTGCGGTTCAATATGGACACTCCGCCCAACGGGATTTTTTTCACGAAAATGCTATCCATTACTTTTTTTGCATCAGAGAGATTTATCTTGTTGTCATCGCCAATAGCACAATCCACGCCATATTCGACAATGTGGAGATACTCATCGAGATTTTCGACAATCTCCCTTATGCTGTATTTACTCTTTCCATAGGAGAATTCCTTTTTTTCAAGAAATGGGATTTCGACAATGTCCAAAGCCCAATAATAACCCTTCAGCGAAAAATACACCTCCCCTATTTCATCTATCAACTCCAGGTTATCCTTCGCCCCGTCCTTGGACAGGAAAATCTTGTAATTGCCTTCCTTGATCCGAGCCGGCCAGCCTTTCGTATTCTCGGACGTCAATCCTGGCATTTCCAGGACAAATGACTTGAAATTTGTATTCAGTTCAGGATTCTCCTTGAATTTCGAAATTTTAAAATCGAACGAAACAACAGCATTGAGGGGAGAATCTTTTTTCAGGGGTCCCAAATCCAGATGTACGCTATCCGTATTGAGCTTGAAATCGATGCCCGACAATTTGGCATACGTGTTCGACATGCAAGAATCTTCTTTCAGCGTCAGGAGATCAATGGACTCCACCTTGGAATCGGCATCATGCATCAAGTTGAAATTGATAGACGAAAAGAAATCGGAATACAGTCGAGAACCCATCTTCGAATTCAAGGAATCCATCGTCTTTTTGAGGCCAGGCAAGTCCAACAACAGCGTGTCCTTGTATTCTCTCATATTGCCCTTCATGGCAAGCATGATGATTGTCCTCACGGCATCGACCTTACCGATTATTTCAGAAACACTATACCAATAATCGCCTACTTTCAAATATGCACTAGGACCCCCAAAATAAGAAGAGTAATTGGAGAAATAAGAAGAGTAAATGGAGAACGTCAAGGAATGACCGCTTACGACATGCGGAATTTCAAAATTTTCATCAAATCGGGGAATGCTCGAATCCGCACTGGCGACTTCGAGTTTCAAGGCTGTCGAAGGATCGTTGAACTTCGCATTATTCTTGCAACAGACGATTTTCGGAGTGTACAAATAGCGGTTCCTGGACGAATAGAAATGGTCCAAATTGGGCCTTGCCATGGACGCATGCACATTGCAAAAGCAGAGTGCAAAGACCAACGCACCCCAAAGGCGGTGTGCAAGAAGCGTTGTCGTATTCACGATTCCTTCCTTATAACTTTTATTCTTGACGGATAAAATAGCAAAATAAAGGACGCGAAAGCAAATGCAAATCGCGTCTAAAATAATCGACTTGTGTAAAATTTTAATTTCAGCGGTTCAGGAGAATGCGTAGCGACCGCTTGCTATGCGGGTTACGGACGATATAGACGCCGTTATTGAATCCGGCTGCACCGAGGGAAGATTGTAAATCATCCGTCAAGAGAATCGTACCAAGCTTTTTGCCAGAGAAATCAAAAACCTGGAGCCTTGTGTGCGTGAAAATCAAATCGGCTTCGCGTGGCAATACAGGAATAGCAGTTGTCGGCGTATCGCACGAAGCTGTCGAATCATCCGCAATAGCATACCATTTGGCATTTTCAATGCTTGCAGTCGCATCCGTCGGGGGCGTCGTAAGGTTTGCGCCAAAGTTCGCATTGTTCAGCATGTCAGTATTGACCATGCCATAGAAAATTCCCTTTGAGATTTCCTTATCGAAGTTGTTTTCGAGGTCGCCGCGAAGCTGAGCCGTGCCGGAAAGTTTCTTGCCATTTACCGCCCACATTACGCCGTAAACTTGTGCGTTATCCGTCACCGTTGAATTCACAATCAGCGAAAGCGCACCGACTTTAGCCTTGCCACTAATCACTCCGCTTACAAGCCAAGCGTCTTCTTCAAGCATAGCGTCATCGCCAATCGTGCCTGCTGTCACAAGAGCGCGCCCGCGCACCACGGCGTTACCGCTAATCGTTCCGCCATTCACGACAGCAAAATCCTCAATGCGGGCATTTCCTGAAACTGTACCGCCGTTCACGACCGCATCGGGGCCCACATAAGCGGTAGCCGCCACTTTCGCCTTGTTGCTCACGAGACCGCCGCCATTTGCATGCTTAGTATAGCCGCTTGCATTTGCGGGCTTCCAAAAGTCCTTGTTATAACCTTCAGGCGCGCCGTTCACAACTTCAATCATGTACGGATAACGATAAATGCTGTAATAGAACTGGTCCCAAAGAATCGTCTGCATTTCGGTCGGAGTCGCCGTTACCGCAAGCCACAAAGCCTTGTCATTCGCTTTCGTTTCGATTTCAAGATTGAAGCCCGTTCCGTGTTTCATTTCGCTGTATCGCGGCGTGCCATCAGCACCTTCCGCGACCAAGCCAACCGTCCAACCCGATGCAGGATCCGGCAATTTGTCCGGTGCGTAATTGCACCATTTATAAGTTTTACCCTTGTAATAATCTGTATTGTCGCCAAAGCAAGTGTATCCATTGACCGTCGGCTTTTCCTGCACAATACCACGGAACTTAACCGTTACCTTCCCCGCCGAATTCGGATAAATGCGCACCAAGTTATAGCCCCAGCGCTGCGGAGCCCAGTAACTCGGCGAAATGTAACGGTCCGCGCAATTCTCGGCCGCGACATTCCCATCCGAATTCTCAGAACTTTCACATTTCATCTTGTTCAGCATCGTCACGCGGGAATGTCTGCGATACAAGTCACCCCAGCCATCGTGCGTACGACGAGTCGCAAATTCGTAATCGCCCCAAGACTTTTTGTACAAAGTTTTCTTGGCAGGAGCGTATTCTACCGTTGCATTCTTCATCGCAAACTTGCCAAACTGATCATTCAGCTGTTCCAGCGACCAGCCGTAAACCATCATCATCGCACTAAACGGAGTCTGTTCCATGCGACCATCTTCGCCGTCGCGAATCGATTCCATCCAAATGCGATTGACTTCGTGCGCGCCTTTATTGCCGCCACCAAATTCTTCTTTCAAATGTTCCAGGAACTGCCAATTGCAATAGCGGTCTCGCGTGGAACCGTAATACAAATACGGGAAGTTAATCAGATATTCAGAGCAATGAGCATCATTCGGATTGTACTGATGCGCCATCCAGTTCGCATGCGATTCCGCCATCCAACCCGAATGACTGTTGTTCCCGAGCCAACCGGCCACGCCCTGCAAACCATGCGCGAACTCGTGCGATGTTCCCCAATAATCCTTGAGCGCCCCGACTCCAATCCACATGCCAGGCCCATACTCGCCATTCAAAGCCTTCACATAATCCTGACCACCGTACAAGGACGGCAATGTTTCAAACACATAAATATTGCTTTTGAGTTTCCTGTCCGAACTTTTCGGGAACGGCAACATCCAGCCGAGCGAATCGATGTAGAACGAATACACCTTTTCTAGCGACTGGAGCACACCCTCGGCATCAGAAGTCGAGATTGAAACATTATTCGCCGCACCATCGTCGGTCTTTGGCTTTTTGCAAACTTCAAAATGTTCCGAAGAACGGATTAGCGTAAAGCCGTTATCTTCACACTGCGGGACCCACGTCACGTCGGCAAACGACGCCACCGCCATAGCACAGACTATCTGCGTAAATTTCATACCACCACCCATAAACAACCCTAGAACATTCTAGGTATTACTAATATATATTCTCGCCCCCTCAAGCGCAAGAATCAACTAGCAAATTGTTGTCTAGGGACACCCCGTATGAGGTTACTTTCTTCCGAGATTTTTGAAATCAGGCGAAATAAACACGCAATTGGAGTCTTTTGGCGCAGAGCGATAAAGCACTAATTCAACCGTAAAAATGCCCTTGGTTGAGGCACTCACCGACCAGCGGCTACCGGCAGGACAATCCTTGACTTTCTTGTTCAGCGTTGCCGTAAACTTTCCGCCCGTCACGCGATACGTAAAGTAATCAGACACTAAAGAATCCGGCATCTGGAGAGATTTCGGACCGCCCACCTTATTTGTCTTTGCAAAGAAAGACTTTTGCGCCTGGATATAGTACAAAGTCTGCCCGGTCAAATCTTCGGACACCGCCTGCGATCCACCGAAAACGCTCGGCGTTGAGCAACCGCGCACGCCAAATACGAGCACAAGCACAAACGCAAGCGAACAGCCAATAAAAATCCAGTACTTCGGCTGAACCTTTTTCACAGCAGCAGCAATCTTTCCGCAAAGTTCCTTAAGTTTGTCAGAAATGCGAGGTCCTTCTGACGGAGTTCCCGAGAGTTTCATATCCTGCAACACAATTCCGTCTTGCCACTTGAGGAGTTTCATCGCCACGAGCATGTGGCAGAACTGCTTGGGGAAAGCAAGCCCAAACGCAGCAATAATAAAAAGAACAATGCTCAAGATGAAAAGAACGAGCAAAGCGTTATCTGCCGCCGGCAACAAGTCCTTTGCCTGACGTAAAACATCCAAAAGCTTTTTGTCATCCGAAAAATTCTCAGCCGCAAAACGACCTGTGAAAGAATTCGAATAACGGTTGAGACCCATCTGCACGCCGTCTTTTGCCATAAGGCAAACCTTCGTGAGCGCGCGTTCGACTGCAAAACAGAACATTCCAAGGATTGCAATCAGCGATGCAACCAAACGCGCAGTACGTACAGAGGTCAAGCTTTTCATTTTTTCTCCTAGTCTTTAGTCATTAGTCAATGGTCATTAGTCATAATAATCGCGGCATAGCCGCCAAACTTTAATCTAATAACTACCAACTAATAACTAGTAACTGCGGCTCCGCCGCTTACTTTTTCTCCACCAGTTCCTTTGCCATCTTCTTTGCGGTCACAAAGTCAGCCTTGCCAGAACCAAGCTTCGGCATCACGTCTACGTTAAACGCAGCGGACGGAAGCATGAGAGGCGGCATGCCGCTTGCACGCAATTCCGAGAGCACGTCCTTCGGGTCCTTTTCGCCCTGGTACAAAAGAACAATCTTTTCACCCTTGGTGGCATCCGGGATTGCCGTAACAACGTAATCACAGCCCTGCAACACAGGCGTATCCTGAATCTTCTTTTCGACTGCGCCAAGGCTAATCATTTCACCGCCGAGCTTAGCAAAGCGGCTGTAACGGTCCACAATCGTAAGGAATCCGTCTTCATCGAGATAGCCCTTGTCACCCGTGCGGTAATAGCGAATGCCATCCTTCTGGACAATCACACTCTTCGTGCGGTCTTCATCCTTGAGGTAGCCCTTCATCACCTGGCAACCGCCAATGAGAATCATGCCCGCTTCACCAGTCGGGAGCGGTTCGTTTGTTTCAGGGTCGACAATCAAGAACTGCGTACCCGGGAGCGCAGGACCCACCGTCCCCGGCTTGTTGTTCACCTGCAACGTGGTATAGTCATCGAACAACGTATTTTCGGTATTGACCGATGCCACCGGAGCCGTTTCCGTACAGCCGTAACCTTCGTAAATTTCCTTACCGAACTTGAGGCGGAATGCCGTTGCAAGTTCCGGACGGAGAGCCTCGGCACCAGCGATAATAATACGCACAGACTTAAACATCAACGGGTGCACATAGCGGCTCACCGTAAAGGCTCGGAGGAACGTCGGTGTTGCCACCAAGAATGTCACCTGGAATTCCGCACAAACGCGAGACATCGTCTTCACGTCAGTCGGGTCAGCCACAGCCACAATCGGGCAGCCTTCCGTGAGGTTCAAGAGCGTCGTCACCGTAAGACCAAAACTATGGAACAGCGGGAGTTCCGAGAGCATCACATCGCCACGGCTCACGTTCAAAATACAGGCGAGCTGCTGGATGTTGCCCATCAAGTTGCGTTGCGTGAGTTCCACACCCTTCGGCGTACCTTCAGAACCAGAGCTAAACACAATCACAGCATTGTCGTCCATGTCGCGATGTTTCACAAACACAAGACGAATCAGCCAGCTCGGCATAATCATGCAAAGCACGAGGAATGCAGCAATCTTAACCTTCGGGATTTCCTTCATGATATCTTCGGCATAGAGCAAGCGCACCTTGTCCGAAGCAATCTGCGAGTAATCGTTGCCACGGCCTTTCAGCTTTTGCACAAACTGGCGGCTCGTAATCACAGTCGAGCATTCAGCGCGATCACAGCAGAACTTCACATTATCGACAGAAGACGTGTAGTTCAAATTCACATTCGTCTTGCCAATCACCCAGAGAGCGAGGTTCACAATCACGCCCGCAGGGCTCGGTGGGAGCATAATACCCACGTTCTGTTCGTTTTTGCCAAGCGTCTTCTTGAGGTAGCCACGGAACGCCATCACAGCGCCCATCAGCTTGTAACCCGAGAAGTGAGCGCCATCCGGGCTATAAATAGCAGGGCCGTTCTTCACATACTTCTTGTAAGTGCGGATCCAGCTATCAGCAATCGGGTGCACAAACGAAACAGCGTAGTTCCAAGCGTCAATCGAGATGCGGCGGATAATGGCACGGATTTCATTAGGCGGCGTGTTCGCCGGGAGAGCTTCACCAAAGGCGACCGTCACAGAACGTTCAGCCGAAGCACCGAACATGTTCGAGGAGCTATAGCTATAGTTAGAGCCCCACAAGCCCTGGATGTAGAACGGAATTACCTGAGCCTTCGTGCCATCGACAGCGGAGGAATAATCAATCGTAAACGGTTCCACGTGCGGAGACTTGGAAACTTCGCCCGACGGGAAAATCACGACAGCCTTACCTGCGAGGAGGGCGGCATGAATCTTGTCCATCGCAATCTTCGGATTGCGGTTATCGATGCGGATCATCCCCAAGCGCTTGAGCACAGCGCGCAAGTACCACTTGTCGAAATGGTCCTTGTTACTTGCAATGCAAAGCGGACGCGGAGAAGCCATCTGCACCATAGCCCAGTCAATAAAGCTGTGGTGGTTACCGACCAAAAGAATCGGACCTTCGTTCGGGATGTTCTGAACGTTCAACACGCGAATTCTATAGCGGCTGAACACAAAACGTAAAAGCGTACGCAACATCGCCTGCGGCAAGTTGGAAATCGACCAGACGAACACACCCACAGAAATCACGGCAAGGCCAATGAAGTAGTTCTGCGGACGGACATCGGTGTAGCGGACCATCATCGTGAACACGAACAGGAACGCCACAAGCACCACAGCCTGGATCAAGTTTGCAAGTGCAATCACAGAACCGGAGTTGTTCGGACGCGTGTTATACTGCAAAAGCGCATTCACCGGCACCAAGATGAGACCGCCAAAGAAACCGGTCATGGAATAAAGCACAACGAGTGCAACCGGATGCACAAGGAACGGCACGAGGAACATGCAGATAGAGGCGCCAAACATGCCAAGCGGCACAAAGCCGGATTCAATAAAGTCTTTGGAGAAGTGAGCAGCCACAATCGTACCAACCATGAGGCCCACAATCGCAAACGACATGTAGTCCTGCATCATGTTCACGGTCGAAGAACCGGACACGTCCTGGTAAATCAACACGAACACCTGAGCCAAAGCCCAGAACATCGAAAGGGCGATGATAGACGCACGGAGCGTAGGCACGCGGAAACCGAGACTCAAGTGGCGCTTGACCTTGTCAACGCTCACGTTCAAGTCTTCGAACTTCACGCGCGGAATCATGAAGTTTGCAACCGTACCCAGCACGCTCACTGCCGTCAAAATCCACGGAATCACGACGGACTTTTCCGTAATGCGACGCACTGCTTCGTAAGAAACGAGCTGGTCCAAGTTGATCAGGTTCACGCCGACAATCGCAAGCCAGGACGCCGCGATAATACCGCTAATACTGAATATCTGGAGGAATGCGTTAGCGTAGCTCAAATTGCGCACGCCAAACATTTCCTTAAGAATCGCGTACTTTGCCGCACTGTGGATGGCAAAACCGCAGCTAAGCCCAATCGAGAGCCAGAATGCGATTCGCGGGAAATCGACCGTTACCAAGACCGACTGCGCTATCACAAATAGCGTCATCATGAGTGACGACCACGCCATCACCTTGTTCTTCGAGAACTTATTGGTGAAGAACCCCGCAAAGAACACCATCAACACGTATGGCGCGAGGAAGAAGATTTGAAGCATGAAGTTCTGCCAGATGATACCGTCTTTGGCAAAGAACGATCCCGACAGAATTTTCTGGGCGTAAATAAACACACCCGCCTGAACAAAAGCTGTTGCAAGGATAGATAAGAAGAATCTTATAGAACCTTTAACTTTCCACATTTACAAAACCCTTTTTTGCAAAATGTCCTTTCGTTCAAAGATAGAAAAATCACTTCATGAGCGCCTCAATATCCTCAACTGTACGTGGAATATGCTCCGAAATATTTTCAAAACCGCTTTTTGTAATAATTAAATCATCTTCGATGCGAATGCCGATACTTTCGCGGTAGCGCTTGCCGTCAATTGTCGCCGTAAAATCTCCGTAAAGTCCTGGCTCACAAGAAATTAACATTCCCGGTTTTAACACCACATCCAAGGAACGGGAACCCGGATCGCCTTCGTGGATATGTTCCCCGATAAAGTGACTCACCCCATGCGGCCTCTTATCGTACAGAAGCTTGAAACTCCCCTTCGCCCCCTTTACTAGGCGGCGGTCGAGTTCCATCATAATGAACTCCCAGCAAATCATGCCGATTTCCTTGAGAGCAACACCCGGACGCACCACGCGCTGGTACACCTTTGCAGATTCGAGCACGATTTCGTACAACATTTTTTGAAGTGGGTCAAACTCGCCATTTACAGGAATGGTGCGCGAGATGTCGCTGTGGAGAGTTCCGAACCGCACACCAAAGTCAAAGAGAACAAGTTCGCCATCGCGCAATTGCTCGTCGTTCTTCACGTAATGCAAGCAACAAGCATTCTTGCCCCCCGCAATAATCGTCGGGAACGCAAGGTCGCCATCGCCACGGCGCTGCATCTCGTAATTGAGGAACAAAGCCACATCGCGCTCGGTCTTCATGTTCTTCATCTCGGGCAAAAGTGCACGGAACGCTTCATCCGTGATCTCTTGCGCCACGCGGGCATCATCGATGCGCTCCGGTTCCAGCACTAGGCGGTCTTCAAAATGCATGTCGGCACAGCTCTTGACGTTCAACTTATAAGGGCGGAGCACCTTCTTCAAATCGTTCTTGAGCTTTTCGTTGTGGTCGCCCTTGAACTTCTCGTAATAGAATGCATAAGCGTGATCCACAGCATTCTTGCCGTTCGCATATTTCTTCGCAAGCGACTCGACAAAGTCCCAAAGTTCGTCAATCGGTCGAACATCCTCGACCCCCGTCAAGCGAGCAACAACGTTTTCGCCATCCACAAAGCCAAGGCGCTTGCCGTTCCAGAATTCCTTGAACGGGTCCTTGCGCGGTACAAAGAGCGTCGAACGCATGGCACGCGGGTCCAGTACCAGATAGCACCCCGCCTGGTTCACACCGGTCAAATACAGAAACGCCGGGTCCTGCACAAAGCGAGTCCAAGTTTGTACAAAGGCTTCCTCGCCCCCCGGTTCAACTATCATCCCGGCAAAAACGCAAAAAGAGTCTAGCTTTTCCATCAAAGACTTTCGTCTTTTCGCATAAATTTTCTTGGAATCGTAATTTTTGGACGATAAAAAGACCTGAGAATAGGCCTGAACGTCATTTTTACGTGCTTGCATAGTCAATTTTTACCTTTTTTAACATTTTTTCTGCCACAACTATATATATTTTAGCCATCAAAGACTAGAATGGAGCTTAATAATGTCTCTTAAAAAATGGAAATTAGTTCTCGCCTCTGTTTCTGTAGCACTTTTCACAGCTTGCGCAGGTTCTTCTAACTCTAGCAGCAGCAGCGACACAGGCTATACGGGAAGCAACGAATCCACATCTGAATCCTCTTCTTACACGGGTTACAGCGAAAACCAGGCCGAAGCCGCTAAGCCGGCTGTTCAGCCGAAGAAAGAGGCTCCTAAGGAAGTCATCAACGAAAAGACTCTGAAGAAGACTCAGGACGAAGCAGTCGCCGCTAACGAAGACAACCACAAGCTCCGCAAGGAAATCTTCGACGCAAGGACCAAGCTTGGTCTCCCGATTCAGCAACCTTCTACAGATGAAGAGTAGTATAAGGCATTACTCACTGTCTGACAACCTGAAACGCGTTATTTCAGGCGAACGTGAAACGGTTTTCCGATTACTGGAGAGCCGTTTTTGTGTTGAAATACGCACCCGTCTTCCGGGTCTGGACCTAGTTCCCCAGGAAGGAGCCGACTTGTCAGGCCTGCTGGCCGTTCTCGACCAGCTCAAAATTGCCGCACGCAACGGCGAAATTTTAGACGCATCCCAGCTCGAACGCATGCTCGGTCCTAAGGAGACTTCCGAAGCAAGCTACACCGAGCACATCCCCGACAGCCCTGTCTTTAGGAACAGGTTCGGCATCAGCGTCTCCGCCAAGACGCCCGCACAGGCGGAACTGGTCAAGGCAGTCGAAAAAAACGACATCATTTTTGCAAAAGGCCCTGCAGGTACAGGCAAGACATTCCTTGCGGTAACGCTTGCCGTCGCGAGCCTTGAACGCGGCGAAGCCGAACGCATCTGCCTCGTGCGCCCCGCCGTCGAAGCCGGCGAATCGCTGGGGTATTTGCCCGGTGATCTCAAAGAAAAGATTGCCCCCTACCTCCGCCCGATCCACGACAGCCTCTCCGAGCTTTTGCCCGCCGAGAAGCTCAAGCGTTACGAAGAAACAGGCGCTATCGAAGTCGCTCCGCTCGCCTACATGCGCGGCCGCACGCTTAAACGCGCCTTCATCATCCTCGACGAAGCACAAAACACGACAATCGCCCAGATGAAGATGTTCCTTACCCGACTCGGTCCCCACAGCAAGGCGATTATTACCGGCGACACAAGCCAGATTGACCTCGCCAAAGGCCAAACATCCGGTCTCGAACACGCGATGAAAATTCTCCAGGGGATTCGGGGAATTGCCGAAGTCGAATTTAGCGCTACAGACGTGCTCAGGCACCACCTGGTCAAAGACATTTTGCTAGCTTACGAACAGAACGAGCAAAAAAAATAGAAGAGCATTAAATGAACAAGAAAGAGAAAAAGATTCATTTATTTATTGGCTGGGTTATTTTAATCCTTATCGCCATTCTCTTATTCCCGGACAAGAATATTGCCCTCCGTGCCGAGCGCCCGCACTTGGGCCAGCTCAGTACAAGGACGATTGTTGCCCCGTTCAAGTTCGAAGTCCCGAAGACCGAGCAGGAAATCCAGAACGAAAAAGCTCGAGCCGCAGACAAGATCAACGCCATTTTTGAATTCAACGCCGACGAAACGACTCGACAGCTGCGAGAACTACAGCAGTACCTCAAAAAGCTCGAGCAGTACGGCAAAATGCAAGCGCTCATCAGCAGTAGCAAAGATGACGGCAGCGCCTCCATGCAAGAAAAAATCAAGGAAGCGTCCAGCATCTACGACCAGTTAAAACAGCGCCTTTCCATTACCGCCATCAAGCCACTCAGCACGAATTCTATCGCCCGCGATTCCTTGATGTCCGTATTCTACCAGATGATGCAGAAGGGCGTTTCGAACACGCTCCTCGCCAAGACGGAAACCGAGGTCAGCCTGTTCTGCAACAGCTACAACATCAAGCAAATCAAGAACATCATTTACAACAAGCCAAACATTTCGCTCATCAAGGATAACGAAGAAAGCACGCTTGAAATCAGCGAAGTCCAGCCGATGCAACGCCGCATCGAAGAAGCCTTTGGCCAACTACAGAACTCGTTCTCCGCCGAACAAGGATTGCAGAGTGCCTTCTACGAAGCCCTCTACGTTTTCACAAGCCCGAACGTATTCTATCTCGAAAAAGAAACGGAAGCCCGCAAGCTCGACGCGAGCAACAAGGTCACGCTCATCAAGGGCATGGTTCCCCGCGGCATGGAAATCGTAGCCCAGGGTGCCCCCATTACTAAGGAAATTCTTGAAAAGATTGACGCACTCCAGCAAGCACAGCAGAACGAAGAAAACTCGAAGATGCTTACCGCCCCGTACGGTAACGTGCTTGTATTCGTCATCATCATTACACTTCTCATCATGTTCTGCCTCTACACGCCTACGCGTACGATGTTCAAGACACCGCGCCAGTTGTGGAGCCTCATATTCCTTACAGTTTTGCAACTCCTTGCGTTCTGGATTATCCACAACCTCTCGGGTTCGCTCAACAGACCGGACAGCATCCTCCCCGACGCCATCGACTTCATGTGGCTGTACCCGGTTACGTTTACACCCGTGATTGCCGTTGTGCTTTACGATGCCCGCATGGGACTTGCATTTGCCACTTTCTCCGCCGGATTCTACGGCATCTTGAACGGCTATGACCTCGCCGCAACGCTCACAAGCTTGGTCGTGAACATCGCCGTGATTGCCCCGCTCTTCCGTATGCGCTACCGTGTGCAGTTCGCCTGGAGCATGATTGCAGGTGTCGTTGCAGCAGCAGCATCTGTAAGCATCATGCTTCTCCTCCGCAACCGCTTCAACTTCGCGACGTTCTACCAGACGCTCATCGCCGCAAGCGCAAACATCATCATCTTTACCGCAGTCGCCTCCGTGCTTTTGATCCACGTTGTCGAAAAGGTCTTCAGCATTACGACCGTGCTTACGCTCATGGAAATGTCGGACTTTAACCGTCCGGCTCTCAAGCGCATTTCGGAACTTGCTCCGGGCACGTTCCACCACAGCATCCAGGTTTCGAACCTCGCCGAAAGCGTTGCCGAAAGCATTGGCGCAAATTCGCTCCTCGTCCGCGTGATGGCTCTTTACCACGACCTCGGCAAGACGATGCGCCCCGAATACTTCACCGAAAACCAGAAGCAAGGCGTGAACCCGCACAACAACCTCGATCCGTACCAGTCCGTCAAGATTTTGACCGGTCACGTTTCGCAGGGCATGCTGCTCGCCAAAGAATACAAGATTCCTGAACTCGTCGCCACCGGCATTCAGGAACACCATGGCACAACGCTTATCCAGTTCTTCCACCACAAAGCTACAGAACTCGCCAAGGAAACCGGTAAAGAAGTCAAGGAAGAAGATTTCCGCTACAAGGGACCACGTCCGCAGAGCATGGAAACAGCCATTCTTATGCTGGCAGACGTCATCGAGGCTACCAGCCGCTCCATGACAGACACCTCCTCCGAAGCACTCGTATCCATGATCCACAAGACGATTCTTGACAAGTTCATGGATGGGCAGTTCAACGAGAGCAATTTGTCTGTAAAGGAACTTTCCAAACTCGAAGAAGCGTTCCTCCACAGTCTCGATGGCACGTACCACACCCGCGTCAAATATCCTGGACAGAGATAGACGAAAAAAATTAAAGAAAAACGCCTATATCCCTTGACACACTAATTAATTCTTTTTATATTTGGGTCGTTCGGTTGGAAGACTGAAACAAACCACTGGGGTGGTAGCTCAATTTTGGTTAGAGCACCGGCCTGTCACGCCGGAGGTTGCGAGTTCAAGCCTCGTCTATCCCGCGATAAAGCACTTCTCAAAGAGAAGTGCTTTTCGTTTTTGTACGGTTCCTCTCGCGCCGTCATCCTGACGCCGAAGGCGGAAGCCCCACCTCCATAAAAATTTCACTTTTTTTCGCGAAAAACACCGTTTCCGGTTGACAAGACTTTTAATATTTGTATATTTGGCTCGTAACTCGAGGTTGTAGAAAATGTTGAACAAAAAGAATCTTATTCTTATCGGTATTGGCATTTTACTACTGGTTATTGGTTTCATCTGCCTCGCCACTGGTCCTGCAGATAATCCGGTTAGCCTCTCGGTTGCACCAATTATCTTGACGATTGCTTACGTTGTGATCATTCCTCTCGGAATTCTCTACAGCGGCAAGGAAAAAGACAAGTAATTATTTGGACGATTAGCTCAGCTGGTTCAGAGCGTCTGCCTTACAAGCAGAATGTCAGCGGTTCGAATCCGTTATCGTCCACTACCGAAGAATCGGAAACGATTTTGGGGTGGTAGCTCAATTTTGGTTAGAGCACCGGCCTGTCACGCCGGAGGTTGCGAGTTCAAGCCTCGTCTATCCCGCGAAAAAGTCCTCTCGAAAGAGAGGATTTTTCGTTTTTATTAAGCTACACAAAGACTAAAGCCTTGCATAGCAAGGCTTCTTTCGTCTCTAGTCTGTAGCCACAAAGTGGCGTTCTTTCGTCTATATTTGGAAGCCTATCGCAGCATTCAAGTCGATGACAAGCCCCTTGTCCATCTTAAAGAAGGCGTTCTTGCGGTCCGCTTCAAATTTGCTCGTCCAGACATAACCGAACCCAGCATCGGCAAACACGGCAAAACGCCCTAAGAAGCCTTCCCCATCATTCAAAACTTTCTTGATGCCGCCACTAAGCATAAAGCCCCAAAGCCATCCATTAAAATCGCCATGTTCGTCCGTATCGATTTTCAAATGGTTCAGGAGGAATCCCGCCTGGAAATAGCGCCAGCGCTTGCCACCAACGCCATACAAGCGAAAACTTTCTTGCAAGCCGATATCGTAAATCTTGTAGCCATCATCAGAACGGTCCACACGCACGTAATGCGGCATGGACACCAGAGAAATCTTCTCCTGCAGCTTCCATTCAAACGTCAAATTGAATATCGGATAGTCCGTAAAGCCATTCGGAACGTTGATGCCGCCCCAAAAGTGCGAATAAGGCACCATAAAGTTAAATGGATGAATATACAACGTGAACGTAGAATCTCTGAGCGAATCATCAGCCGCCTGAGTCTCGGGAGATTCAGCATCAACCACTTGCAAAGCACTAGAATCAGCTTCGGCTGTATTGACTTCGTCCTTTACGACTTCTTGTTTTGCCACAACCTTCGCATTCGATTTCGGCTGCGATTTAGCCGGTTTAGCGACACAAAATACAGACAAAGCAATCAATAAAAGGACGACTTTCTTCATGACTCAAATTTAGCTTTTTCCTCCATCATTTTTTAAGCCATCGCGAAACTTGAACGCAATTCCAGCCTATTGAATTGTGCTTAAAACCTCTAGCATACGAGGCGCCGTAATGCGATCCGCTGAACGAAATCCCTAAGGCTACGGCAAAGTCCGGGAATCGGTAAGACGAGCTTAACTCCACAAATTTCCAACGGAAACTCGCCCCCACATACAGGTAATCGAAATCGAATTCCGCAAACGCCGAAACGGCCTCGTCCGAAATCCAATGTACACCCACCGCAGGCGAAACGCCCTCATCCGTAAAGCCACTCAGCATCCCAGCCAAATAGACTTGATGCCAAATAAAGGAGCCTGCCCACTTGAATCGATGACGCGTCCAAAGAACCTCGCCAGGATTCCATTCTATACCAAGTCCATAGCTCATCCCGAGTGCAAAATGCAGCCATGTTTTCGCATAAGAGACTTCTGAATACAAATTGCGATACAGCGAATCCATCGACTCGTAAGCCACAAAAGTGCCTACGCGGTAAGCATCGTTCCCAAATTCAAGCGACAAGTTCCACGAAGTTTCGTCCACATCGTCCAACCAATAATACGAAACGCCATACGACGGAATCGCATACCGTGCTGGAGTCGAATGGTAACCGCCAAGCCCAACAGGCGAAAGCCCTCCCGCCAAGAGCGCAGCAAACGAAGCTCGCCCCTCCGCAGCCAAGACTCGCCCCGGAACAATCAACACCCCCCAAAAACAAATCAAACCTATGCAGAGCTGAGCGCACAAACACGTACAAAATCCCTTACGGGCGAACAAGAATACCGACCACATCCTCGTACTCCCCCACAGACAAAGAAACAAATGCAGCACCAATTCCAAGGTATTCCTGCGCCGGGACTTTCACCCATTCATTCGACATCGCCGAAACTACAGACTTCCAAACACAACGGCCCGCCGAATCCAAAAGCGAAAGCACAACATTGTGTTCAGATTCTACACGCACTCGAAGCGGAGAGCCTTTTTTTGAAACTACACGAGAAGATAGTTTGTATACAACAGGCGCTTTTGCCGCCACTAGACTCGTCGCCACTTGATTAGCTCCGCCCGTCTGAGACACATTCCGAGCATACACTTGCGAGCCATGAGGCAAATATCCCGGTGTAAACTCCCGCCGCATCGAGAGCGGATTAAATCCAGACGGGCACGATACAGTTCCCTTGTTCCAATAAACGCTATCAATCGTTTCATCACGAAAGCAAAGCCGGAGCATTCCTTCAGTGTTATTCAAGAACCCTAGCGACACCTGAATCATCCGAATATCGGGAATGTTGAGTGCAGCCCGCAGAGACGCTGTATCCTTGCTTACCAGCAGCGCCTGGTAAGGCTGAATCGAATCGCCCTCCTTCCCTAGCGCACCTCCGCGATCGCAAAAGCGGAACGCATCTAGCGGCAAAGAAATCCCGCTTGCATTATAGAGTTCCACCCATTCGGGCATAGGCTCTTCCGGGCAATGATGAACCTCCGTCACACGCAATGGCGACACCTCTGCCATCACGCCCTTCAATAGTGAATCCGCCGCATCAGGCGACTCCGGTACAACCTTAGACACATCGACAAACTCCCACTTGTCCGTCAGCCCCACACGCTGAATTACCTTCCCTGGTTTAGGATGAGGAACAGTCACAGAATCCATACACGTCCCTGCCCAGACCATCCACACGGACTCTCGTGAATTCGGCAGCGAGATTTTCCCAAGCGAACCACACGCAGTACCCGCCTGCGACGCATCTTGAGCAGCCTCCCGAGCAGGGCATTGCGCCGAGTCATGCACGAGCACAAAGCGCTCCGCCTCCGGCCAAGCAAAAGCCATTACCGCCTTGGATTCAAATTGCACATAAAGCGATTCCGCCCGAAAATCGTCCATGCGAATTTCGACGTACTCCCCCTCCTGGTCCGAAACATCTTTAGGGTCCGGATAGAATTCAGTAAACACCGGGCATGATAATGCCCACGAAAAAAGCGCCAAGCTTACCGCCGGCACGACACCATAATTTTTCATTGCACCCTCCCCAGGGCGCACCCACCACGCGTAAAAACGCTAGCGGGAATTAGTCGACTTCATAGTCGTTAGGGAGAATATAAGGAAGAGGGTTTACCGGGACACCGTTTCTCCAGACCTCATAATGGAGGTGCGGACCGACAGAACGTCCTGTATTTCCCATATAACCAAGAATCTGATAACGATGTACAAACTCGCCCGGAGTCACGGCGGACATCTGCATGTGCCCATAACGGGTTTTCAGACCATTGCCATGATTCAGGACTACAAAATTCCCAAAAGAGGAACTCAGCTGGGAAATCTCAACTACGCCATCCGCCGGAGCATAAATCGGAGTCCAACGGTCGTTGGAAATATCAATGCCCTGGTGCATTTTGCCAACTTCACCCGTCACCGGATGGATACGCGGACCAAAGGCAGATGCATAGCGGCCATTCGTCGGCGATATCGACGGGATATAGCGTAAAACAGAACGGCTCTGATCAATGTACTTGGTCAGAGAATTAAAGGATTCTTCGTTGTTCTGGATCTGTCCAAAGATACGCCAGACATCTTCGTGCATCTTGGCGGTACGTTCAAACACCGGGGAACTCTTGCGCAAAAGCTGAACATTCGGCTCAATATGGCCACCTGTCGAAAGCTTGCGAGAAGCTTCATCCGGCAGCGGGAGTCCAAGCTTAGCATGGAGCATCTTTTCGGCCTTGAAAAAATCCTTGGACGTACTGGAAATGTAATCCACCGTGTTCTGGATCTGTGAAAGTTCCTTGTTCAACTTCTGACGGCTAGAAAAAGCATGCTTCAACACACCGTCATAAACGGAGGTCGAAAGCACTTGTACAAGGAAAAGGATGAATCCGATAACAACAACAATTCGAATAAAAAGCGAACCGCGGAGAATAAACGAAGGCACCTTCACGGTCAAAGCCCGTGACGACTTCTGAAAGTGTATGGATGCCTTCACAAAATTCATCAGACGATAATGTAAATAAATGGCACTAAAAATTCAAAGGATTTATCCGTATTTTTTTATTACAAGCCATATATAGAAAATTGTGCCATTTTTGTAATAAGCCTATAGCCATTTAGCACAGTCACAAGCCATTTCTAATAAAAGTTTACATGAGGCTTGTGATGCGAAACCCACTTAAATCGGGTTATCCAAATCGATGAATTTAGATGGAATGCTAAGTTCAGCCTGGATTTTAGAAGCAAGGGCACTGACCCCAAAAATCTCGGTTCTATGGTGCCCGCAAGAGACAAGGTTCACCCCGTTTTCCTGACAGAATATGGGAACTTCTTCCTTGATGCTACCCGTAATATAAGCATCGCAGTTCATTTCCATAGCTTCCCTGATGTCAGACACACTGCAACTACCACTGCAAATAGCAACACGCCTGATTTCTTCAGGACCATAGAAGAACTGGTTCTGCACTCCATGAGTGAATGTAGTGTTCAAGCAATCCAAAAACTCTTCGCGAGTCGCAGGCGTATTCCATTCAGCAATCACGCCAATAGCGCGCAAGCCCGTATGCACAAATTCATGAACCGGATTCAAACCGAGAAGCTTTGCGATGATGGCATTGTTTCCGATTTCACGATGGCCATCGAGTGGCAAATGGAACCCGAACACGGAAATTCCATTGTTCATCAACTTACGAAGGCGTTCAGCAAATTTGCCAACCGGGAGCTGGGACTCGCCTTTCCAGAAACCATTGGGATGGTGCACGATGATGCAATCCGCTTTTTCGGCAATGGCGGCATCAATCAACTGGTCACGCAGGCTCACGCCCGTCACGATTTTGGTCACCTTATCACTAGCCTCGACACAAAGGCCATTTACACAGTAATCATTAAAGGATTTCGGGTCAAGCAGGTCATCAAACCATGCGGTCATAAAAGACAGATCCATAAATTCTCCTTGTTGAACAAAACATCCTGACACCATGCCAGAATCAACTCTCCACCATCCAACTCTTATCGTTAGCTATAGATAATATAGATACATAATTTTTATTTACAACTATAAAACGCGATTTAGGGCACAAAAAAGCCTTTTGGATTATTTTTTCGTTGTCAAAATCTATGCATTTAACTAAATTTACGCATAGAAAGAAAAATGAAAGAATTATTATAGGAGCCCCAAATGGCACATTATCTTTTTACCTCTGAATCCGTTTCTAAAGGCCACCCGGACAAGGTTGCCGACCAGATCTCCGACTCCATCCTCGATGCCTGCCTCGCCCAGGACCCGTATAGCCGTGTCGCTTGCGAAACGCTCGTGAACACCGGCCTCGTCGTCATCAGCGGCGAAATTACCACCAAGGCAGTTATCGATTTCCAGGAAGTTGCACGCAACACGATCAAAAACATCGGCTACGTGAACCCGGACCTCCAGTTCGACTACAAGGGCTGCGCCGTGCTCGTCGCTATGGACAAGCAGTCTCCCGATATCGCCCAAGGTGTTGACGCCAAGGCTGCCGTCGGTAAGAAAGACGACCAGCAGGGTGCTGGCGACCAGGGTATGATGTTCGGCTACGCCGTCAAGGAAACCAAGGAACTCATGCCGCTCCCGATCAGCCTCGCTCACAAGCTCATGGAAGAAATCCAGAACCTCCGCGAAAAGGGCAAGATTAAGTGGCTCCGTCCGGATGCTAAGTCCCAGGTCACCGTCGAATATGACGAAAACGACAAGCCGGTCCGCGTTGACACCGTCGTCATCTCTACCCAGCACGACGACAAGGTGAACGGCAAGGAACTCAAGCACTCCGTGATTGAAAAGGAAATCATCGAAAAGCTTATCAAGAAGGTTATTCCTGCCAAGCTTTTGGACAAGAAGACCCGTTACCTCGTGAACCCGACCGGCAAGTTTGTTGTCGGTGGTCCGCACGGCGACTGCGGCCTCACAGGTCGTAAGATCATCGTCGACACCTACGGTGGCATGGGCCGTCATGGTGGTGGCGCATTCAGCGGTAAGGACCCGTCCAAGGTCGACCGCAGTGCAGCATACGCCGCACGCTATGTCGCTAAGAACATTGTCGCAGCAGGCCTCGCCTACCGTTGCGAAGTGCAGCTTGCCTACGCTATCGGCTACTCCAAGCCGGTTTCCGTGCTCGTGAACACGTTTGGCACAGGCAAGATCGACGACCGCAAGATCGAAGAAATTGTCGCACAGAACTTCGACCTTTCTCCGGCAGGCATCGAAAAGATGCTCGACCTCCGCAAGCCGGGTTATGTCGCCACCGCCGCTCTCGGTCACTTCGGCCGTACCGGTGAACGTTTCACTTGGGAAAAGACCGACAAGGCTGAAGATTTGAAAAAAGCAGCAGAAATCATTGCTGAATACGACGTCTAAAAAAGCCACTGCTGAACTTTAACAACGTCGACAAGACCGTTTAGTTCAAACAAATTAAATAAAAGCGATTCGCAATAAAATGCGGATCGTTTTTTATTTTTCGCGCCTTTGTCGCACAATTTCCTCTATTTCCAGGCTCCGTTTTGCTATCTTTACATCGTTCAAATTTAAACAAGGATTAACAATGAGCAAGAATTACAAGATTGCAGTGCTCCCGGGCGACGGTATCGGTCCGGAAGTGATGAAAGAAGCTGTCCGCGTGTTGGACGTCGTTTCCAAGAAGTTCGGTTTCGACGTGAACGCCGAATGGGCAAATGTCGGTGGTGC
>Ga0310695_10004235_pt1 | contig 26829 bp, 25 predicted proteins | sample RumenRJG_04DNA_FD_203882 | JGI IMG/M metagenome (GOLD analysis project Ga0310695, IMG submission 203882) | Bovine rumen microbial communities from Lethbridge, Alberta, Canada - RJG_04 (v2) (version 2) | ecosystem: Host-associated > Mammals > Digestive system > Stomach > Rumen | place: Canada... | reverse complement strand
GCAACTACGCTGTGGAGGCGCTGATAGCGAAGTATGGCAAGGATACCAATGAGGTGCTTAATGGCAAGGAGAAGAGGCCTTCGAAGACAGGAATCCTGTTTGATATGATGCCAGAAGAGTTTACTCGTGACCAGCTGAAACAGAAGATGACGGAGCAGAATGTAATGACTCGGATTCGTGAAGTCGTTTATCGCTGGAATAAGGATGGTCTGATAGAAATTCTTGAAAACGGCAGGCTGAAGAAAATCACCAATGATTCAGCTTCAAGTTCCAATAAGAAGAAAAAGAAGCAAGCGTCATAACGTCACACCGTCACAGCGTCAATTCTAATTTTTAATCAATTTACATTTTTACAATTATGACACCAAGAAATATTCGTAATAACAATCCACTGAATATCCGTCGCAGTAAGGATAAGTGGCAGGGTTTGGCTGCAAAGCAGAGCGACTCCTTGTTCTTCAAGTTTGAATCAATGGAAATGGGTTGGAGGGCCGCCTTCATAATCCTCACCAAGACTTACTATCACAAATATCGTCTGTTTACCATCCGTAAGATTATCAATAGATGGGCGCCATCTGTCGAGAATGATACAGATGCTTACATCAAGAGGGTATCAGACCTTACGGGCATCGATCCCGACGAGCCGCTAGGTATTCCGTCGATATACCCATCCCGTTGGATGGCTCTCGGCCTGGCGATGGCCATCGTCGAGGGAGGTCGTCAGCCCGACGTATTCCCCATGATGAGAGGCTGGACCCTCGCAAGGGTAGGGCAGTAACCCAAGGGCGCAGAGGTATTATTACCTTTGCGCCTGTATCTAATAAAATCATGTCACTTTTCTACGATTTTCTTTGTAGTTCCAGAAATTATTATTATCTTTGTCCCGAAAATAAAAATATATCGATATTTGAACTAAAAACAATTAAGATATGAGAAGTATACTAACATTATTATTACTATTTAGCCTCACAACTGTACAGGCTGCAGAAAAGACATGGCATCTTATTACAGACAAGGGTGATGCCATCGAACTATCCAATGTCAGCTATCTGCTGGCTGCTTCAACTGAATCATTTGATATCGTATGTAAAGATGGAACGACCATCAACGGTGTATCAGGCATTTCACTAGCAGAGCGAGAGCCCACAGGTATAAAACCTATTAATACAGACGATGCGATGTTCTCTCAGGTTGTCGGCGATCAGATTTACATCAGCCATGTTAAGGCAGGTACGACAGCTGAGGTACTCTCGCTTTCAGGCATTATCCATGTATCTCAGACATTGGCTGACGGGCAGAACATTATCAATGTGTCGAAACTACGTTCAGGTACCTATATCCTGAAAGTTGGTGAAACCAGTATCAAGTTCATTAAAAAGTAAACAGCTATGAAAAAGACTATAATAATCCTGATGGCTGCATTGTTGCTGACGGCCTCTGCATTTGCAACGTTTGTTATCATTAAGAAGAACGGCACACTATCACGTTCTCTCAGCGAGCAGCTAAAAGTTGAACAGACAGGCTCTTCACTGACAATTAACGGCATCAATGTTAGCGATATAGACCGCATATACAATAAGAATTGGGACAATTCTGATGATTACGAGCGTGCCTTTATTGAGAACTACATTGACGCAAAATACTATACCTATGACAGAAAGAAGCAGATTACCTCTCAGGAGTTTAGGACTATTCTCCGTCCCATTGTTGAACGGATGCAACCTGACTCTCTAAACTTCTTTGACAGCCGTTTCTCTGACTACGATGCCCCAATTTCAAGAGGTATTGCAGTAGGAATGGCATATGTCGTTGCCAGATGTATTGGTGCAGAAATCCACAATAATGGCAGTTGGGAAATGCCGGAAAATTTCTGGGATGGATCTGGCGATTATGAAATAAGCAAATTCCTGCCACATTTTCAAGACGTTCCAGAGTATATTGGTGATATGTTCTGGAGGCAATGGGGCGAGCTGATGGCTGCATGGTTTTGGAATGGCGGTTATGGTTCACCGTATTCAGGAATGCGTGTCTTAGAATTAGACAATGTGACAAATGATTATAATTGGAAGGGCAAATTTTATTGGGAAGATGCCGTACGTGCAGTCACACGACTTTCTGATATTATTGAAGGATCTGTAGAAGATGTGTTTGTAAATATCAATGATCAACAGGCTACAAGTCCAGACCCGAAGATTATCTCAGAAGATATCCTGGCTCTGGCTAAAAAATCAACCGTTAAGAAACTCAGCGATCTACATAAACTATCCGGCATACAGATGGCAGAGACCATGACAGGAGTCGACCTCACGAAAATCAGCAATCAAACACGACATGCCTACAATGCTGCCAGATGGGGATTTAACAGCATTGCCTACATGTTCCCAACCTGGGCGCTTATCAATTCGGATGGTACTAAAGCCAATTTGACCAATCTGAAGATGCTCGACAAATTTGTGGCAGCATGCATTGAGAATCATATCACGCTCAGAATTTCAGCAGATAATCTTCCTGGAGCAGGTATCAGTTTCGATCCAAATGATAAATTTGCCCCATATATCGAAGATTTCTCTTTCGATCTTACTAAGTGCGAGATAGGATGTAGGATGTGGAAGATGCTCTCCGAGCGTTATAAGGATATCCCTAGTGAATATCTGATTTTTACACCCGTGAATAGCAAGTATTCGCCATCGAAAGCTACAGTGGACAAGTTGGCAAATTATATGTGTAAGCTTATGGACCAGATACGGGAGGTTGACCCCAGCCGTTTTATCTATTACTCATATACAGGTCTTAATAATGCCGATGCAATAATAGGCGAGGATGCGAGGTACTATTATCAGACAATTAATGAAAAATACGACAACGTTAAGATTATGCGTAATTTTTCCGAAGAAATATATGTGTTCACTATGTTAACTCCTGGTATTAATATTGATATGGCAACTCACTCAACATTTTTACATGAGTATCCGCTGACACTATATGGAGCAAATATCGAATTCAGAGGTGATGCCCCAATAAAACTCGATGGCTGTCTGCCTGCTGGTACAAAGATCGATATGTATATTAAGCTAACGCATACACCTCCATCTGGAGGCACTATGAGAATCATGGCCGATGGACAGCAACTGGAGGAGATTGTTCTTGAAAATGGAGACAAAGAGTATAATACCAGTTACAGAGGAACCCCTATGTATGCAAGTTTCCTTCCGTATGCTGAAAGCGAGAAGAAAATTTCTGTAACAATAGATAAGGCATACGACGCATTGACATTCGAGTGTACTGCCGATTGTGCAGTAACATGGAGTGGCATTGATGTTTATCTGCCAGAATCGTATCAAGTAGAACGTTGGTATCAAGCGACCGATTATGATATACAGCATGGTTACGAGGAATGGTTCTGGGGACCCAAAAAGACATCAAGAGTGATGATATGTCCTAACTTATATGCTAGTGAAGAAGGCAGACATATCACAATTAATAGTGACGTGACATTCACTTCGGATGTCATTTGGCGGAAAAGCGATAAAGGGACCATTCAAGCATGGGGAACTGCCATCAAAAACTTTGCACCAGATTGTGGCGTGGAGGTAGAAAATCAGTCATACGGTGGCTGTACTCAGGAGTCGATGATTAGGTATTGTCTCGATACCTATGGCATGCTCAGAGATAACGGTTTCGATTTCTGGATGTCGGACTATGACTTGTTGTTTGATGAGAATTCAACGGCTTACCGTATAGCCTGGCGTAAGGTTGAAAACTATGACGGTTACAACAATTTCAATGTAGAACTACTTCGTGCCCTTCAGCAATGTCAATATAAATAAGGAATATTAAGTGGTAATATCATTGGGACTGGTGATTGATCTTTTTCAAAAGCGATCAATAATCAGTCCCAATGATTTTTGCAGATAGTAGCCTTTCTATGATTGGCGCTCTCCCCTAATTTTGTGATAATGGTGCAGGAGAAAACACTTTTTTTTATTTTTCTTTGTTGTTCCAGATATTTTTATTATTTTTGTCCCGAAATTAAAACTATATCAATATGAGAACTAAAACATTTACACTAATCGTAATGCTGCTGTATATAATGGGAATACAGGCGCAGACATCAAAAGTGAACGTAACTATTGATGGTCCTGGAGTGGTGGATGAATATCTTACTACAAGTGCTGATGGCAAGAAACAGTTTAAGTTGAAGGCTGTTCCAAGCAAATTCCTTGGTAATGTAACCTTTGATGGCTGGAGTGGTGATGCCACTGGCACCAGCGAGGAACTGACAGTCGATGCAGATAAAGCACAGTATATCCATGCTACATTTACCTATCATCGACCAGTGAAACAATATCCATTGATTGGTCTTAAGAAGTCATGGGCTGATATGGGCAAGCCGTTTTATTACGAGATGCCTACGATATGGGAAACGCAGGATATGAGTTTAGGTCGAGGTGCGAATTATCTACCAGTAGATTATAATCGTGATGGTTATATTGATTATGTCCAATTTCCCAAAAGAGGAGGTATGGGTATTGACAATCATCGAGAGAATGTGCGTTTCTGGTTAGGTATGCCTGATGGCACTTTTGATGAGGATCCAAAGAATGATAATAGGTTAACCGGTGCAGTTTACCCTTGCAATATGAAGTATGCTGACCTAAACGACGATGGTTTTCCCGATTTTGTGTGTTTTAGTTCAGGATATGATAGGAAAGGAAGCACAGGTGATTATCCGGTTATACTGATGAGCGGAATCGATGGCGTATATACAGAATTAGCCTTTACTGACTATGATAATGGTTATTATCATGGTGGAGCCACTGGCGACTTCGACAACGACGGCGATATTGATGTTCTATTTTGGGATATGTGGAAAAATTGGGGTCAGCACTCTTTGTATTTAGAGAATGATGGAAAAGGAAACTTTAAAGAAATAGAGGCCACAGAACTTATAGACTGGTCTGTATTTCGCAGTACGCTTCCAGAAAGGGCTATATTAGGTTATAATGACATGGAGGTTACCGACCTGAATAATGATGGTTATAATGATCTCATAATGTTGATGGGCGATTTTCCTTCTGATGGTGAAAATCCTGGTGCTGAGACTTATGGATATCTTACACCGCCTATCGTATTCTGGGGTAATAGTTCAGGAAAGTTTGGCGGAGTAAATTATACGCTTTTGCCGCCACCTCGCCAAGGATATGGTGATTCTTGTAGTTTCGTATTTTATGATATAAATGGAGATGGTGTAAAGGAAATCATTGTCGATAAAAGTGGCGATGGTCAATTTGGCTCAACTGCATTTAAATCAGGTTATTTGCAGGTTAATGAATTAGAGGGAGACCATTATGTTGAGAAAACTGGATATTATATTCCTGTAGAAAACCATTTGTTTAATGAAACTAAGGGGGAAGGCAAAGCTTATGTACAGACTATTGATGGCACGGATTATTATATTACATTTATGAATGACATCCTTAGACCATGGTATAAACCTGAGCTCAAGGTTTATGCATTTCGCAATGGTATTATGGAACCCGTAGAATCAGATTCGAAGACCAAAATATCATCTTATGAAGAGGGATTGCCAATTTATGTGGATGGACCATTGGTAATGGATAGAGCCAGTTATTATGACGGTGTGAATCCTGTTGATACAATGGCTGAACATGGTTGGGCTCCTGATGCAGACTGGGATGCTGTGGGTGGCAACATGTGGCGCATTAATCTGTATCATCGTGAGAATACTCATTATGGCAGAACCTGTATTCGTTGGGACAGAGCAGAACAGGATCCCTCCAAAGAGTACGAACAACAACAGATTGACTTCTGCTTTATGTCGGATGTTGATATTTCAGATTTAATTAATAACGACTGTTATTTGGAGTTATATATTAAAAATTCTGACCCCGAATTATCCCTTATCATAAATCCCTACGATATTAATCCTGTGTCAATGGACGCAAAGAATACGGACGAAGGCTATTATACAGGCGAATGGCAGCGAATGACGACGTCTATTAGGAATTTTAAAATTAATAGATTAAATACAATAACTATAACTGCTGACAAGGGCGATTTGAATAATGAATTCTATATTGACGACATTCGCATCCGTCGACTTGCGCAATCGGCAACGGATTATGAACGAGCATTTAATATGGGATATGTTTCGAATAGCTATTCTGATAAGGACCGTGCGAGCCAGATTACTTCTCTGGAGTTCAAATCGTTGTTAAAGCCCTTGGTTGAGAAATTCGCACCAGACTCTTTAGGCTATTTCAATAGCCGTATTTCGGATTCTGATGTACCCATTATTCGAGGTACAGCAGCCATAATGGCCTATTATGTTGCCAGATGTATCGGAGCTACAGAAAATAACAATCGCCAACATCATTCTGGAGAGGCGAATTTCTGGGAAGGGGCCTGGGGACCAGAGCTTGGTCAAGTCCTTCCACATGCAAACGATCCTTTAGCTGAGTCGCCAGACGGATGGCAAGAGTCAATTTGCGGTTTATTGTGGAATGATGATCATATTTCACCATTTTCCAGTAGGCAGGTGGTGGCTTATGTCAATAGCGAAGAGTGTTATGCATGGGGCAAACCTTTCACATGGGAAGCCGCTATCTGTGCCATCACCCGTCTCTACGACAGTCTTGACCCAGAGAAGGTTGCAGCAGGCATCAGTACTCTAAAGATTAATCTAGATTCGCAGCCAGGTGTTTACTATAACCTGCAAGGCCAAAGAGTGGAGAATCTTGTAAAGGGCGTATATATTAAGAATGGAAAGAAGATAATTTATAAATAATGAGATATGTTTAGGGCGCGATGCTACCATACCCATGCGCCACGTTCCTGATTATAGTTGTCGCTGCGGTAACATTCTAAACCATCTTTGAATACAATAATCTGGTAGGCCGATTCGCTTATAACCTGTGGATCATTCTGCCCATGATGCGACAAAGACAACTCGTATTTATTCTTATCCGAGTCAATCTTAATTGTCAGATCTGACTTTTCCTCAGGATTTGCCCCGTAGAATCGATTAAAGGCAGTAAGTATTTCCTCATCTTCAAACCAGAGATAGGCTGTGTATTCGGATTCTCCTATATGCCAATTCACAGCTAACTTCTTAGGCTTTCCGGCCTGATGATAGTTCATAAGACTGCCATCATGGAGTTTGTCGTGGGTACCATCGAAAAGACATTCTTCTATATAATCAAATTCTGCCTTCTTGTCTTCATCCCATTGGCCAAACTCTATCTGGTATCGATATGTGAACTGCTTCATATAGTTGTCGTATAGGTCACGTTGAGGCAACCCTTCTTTTTCGAGATGTTCCTTTGCCAGGGGATTCCCCTCAAGATAACGAGCGCAATAGTCTTCAAGATTAGTATATTGGTCGCCCGTCTTGAAATCTCTGAAATTGACCTCATCTGTCCTGGCATGCATCCATTTTACTAACACGGATTTATCGTTACCCACACACCAAAGGGCAACACCTCCATAAGGAGCCATCCCTAAAACGATATGGCTGAATGTCTCTGGTGAGGCTTGATTCCAAATAGATTGGAACTGATCTGTGGGAAGGTCTGTTTCCAATTGATAAAACTGTTGTTCGACGATAGAGAGCCAGGCTATGTCGAGCTTAATGGGCATAGGATAATCCTCACGGGAGAGAATCTCGGTAGAAAGGATTTCTCCCCATTCTCCACGATAGGGGTAGCGCTTGGGAAGAGGCAATGCTTCATCCTGCTCATAGAACAAGGCACTATACCATGTCTCAGTAGGGTATAATACTGGCGCATTGCCTGAAAGGTGATAACGATATTCCATACTGTTATTTGTCGTAGTCTTGCATGTAGTGAATGCTACCACCATCCCAGCCGCCATGATAAACAATGTGACAAAGGATGCTATCTTTCCAATCAGGTGCATACTACTTGACAGCACGGATGCAGCGGCCGCTGAAACGGTTGCTTGAGAGTTTTCCGAAGTCAACGTCAATATTCTCGAAATCGAATTCCAGACACCAGGCTTTGTTGAGATTGCCGGTGTAGACGGTAGATGTCCAGTAGACACCTCTGAGGGCACGGAACTGAACGTCGCCATAGAAACGGAATCCTGTAATGGGAAGGAAGATGGAATTGCCCGTTTTCTTTCCTGTTACTTTATAGCCGTTGACACCATCCTTCGTGGTCCATTCCCAATCGCAGTTGTCTGGGTCGATAAGCTCCTCGCACTCATCAGCGGTAGGCATGCGCCATTCGCCACCAAGATTGGCACGGGCTGCATCGTCGTTGGGCATCAGCTGAGTCTTCTTGTCGGATGCTGTATACCTGATCAGGAAATTAGAATCTCCCTGACTCCATAGATATGTATTCCATGAGTAATAATTCTTTGGTTTTATCTCACCCCATGCGAAGTAGGTGCCAAAGCCGGAATCCTTTGTTGCACCAACATTCATGTTGGCCCATTTCACACTAAGACCCAAGTCGACAGCCTCGACACCATCCTGTGTTTTTGCTTCTTTATCAGCTACCTTGGCATTCGCTGTCCCAACGAACAAAAGAGACAGGGCTATAAGAAAAATCTTCTTCATTTTTATATTGTTTTGTAAAATCGCTTGCAAAATTAGGGATTATTTCTGATAAATCCAAATAAATCGGGAATTAATGATGGCAAAATATCATTAAAAAACCAGTTTCTTTTGTGGATGCAGGATTTTTTTAGTAACTTTGCGCCCGAATTACTAATAATGACGATTATGAGAAAGTTGATTTTTCTTTTTTTGATGATGTGTTGCTCGTTCGAAATGCATGCAATAGAGTTGAACGGCAAGTACCAGTCGAAGAGTGGTGAGCTGATGTTTATCTTCAAGAGCGACAGCCTGTATGTAAACATTGCTCAGAGCCAGCGTAATGTCTCTTCCTTCAAGCTGGTGAAGACAAAAGAGAACGACGACTCCAAAACATTCAATGCATACGAGAGTTTCCTGCAAAACGGACAAATCACTTATCGTGAGGTTCTTATCCGTGTAACAAGAAAAAACGACAAGGAATATCTGCTCGAGTATTTCGGCAAAGACAAGGATCGTGAATACAACACCAGTGAGAGATATAATTTAATGTTGGTTGAGTAATTGATGAGATCCTGTAGGTATTTAGTTCTCCTTTGTTGCCTTATTATTTCCTTAGTGGCATCGGCACAACGCCGACAGCTACAGGAAGCACGTATCTATCTCAAGAGCGGAAAGAACTTCGATAAGGCAGAGAAGCTGATGACCGACCTGCTGAAAGACTCGGCAAACCATAACAACAAACGTATCTACGACTACTGGTGGCAGAGCGTGCAGAAACAGTACGACCAGGCCAACGAGCGATTCTATATGAAACAGAAGCAGGACACGGCAAAGTTCTTCTCGCTCGTAAGACAACTCTTCTCTATCGCCTTTACCCTCGACTCTGTAGATGCCCGTCCCGACAAAAAGGGCAGGGTGGACATCGAGCTGCGTAAGACTGTGGCAAGGGATATGATAGGCTATATGCCAAACCTGTTCTTCGGAGGTGCCTATCTGGTAAGGAAGAATGACTTTAAGAAGGCATACGACTATTTCGAGACATATATCGACTGTCAGCGTCAGCCTTTGTTTACAGGATATGACCTGTCGGTGGAGAACAATCCCCGTATGGCAGAGGCTGCGTATTGGGCCACGTATTCAGGATTCCGGCAGAAGTCGCCCGTGCTGACACTGCGCTATCGCAATCTGGCTCTGAGAGACTCCTCACGACGTGAACGTACGATGCAGTATGTGGCAGAGTCATGGAGAGACCTGAAAGACGACTCTATGTATGTGGCCACGCTGACACAGGGATTCATGGAGTTTCCCAAATCAGTGTATTTCTTCCCGCGACTGATGGATAGCTATACCCGGAAGCGACAGACGGACAAGGCCTTGGAGACTGTGGAATATGCCCTTGAGGCAGACTCGCTCAACGTGCTGTTTCTGTATGCCAAGTCGAACGTGCTTATCCAACAGGAGAAATATGCTGAGAGTTTGAAATATTCTGAGAAAATTATTGCCTTGAACGACTCCATGGCAGAAGCCTGGTTCAATGCAGGAACGGCATATCTCAATATAGCCCTGAGGATGGACTCGCAGCGACATAAGAAACAGATACGTAAGATGTATCAGAAGGCGATGCCGTATATGGAAAAATACCGCCAACTGGCTCCTGAAGAGAAGCAGAAATGGGCTCCGGCATTATACAGGATTTATTTTAATCTGAACATGGGAAAGCAGTTTGATGAGATTGACCGTCTGCTAAAAAGTTAATTTATTATAACTTTTACCTTCCCTATTATTATCTTTCGCTCTTTTTTTGTACTTTTGTGGAATAGAATTTATTCACAATCTAAAACATAAAGTATAATTATGGCAGATAATGTACAACTCATTGCCCAGTGTGAGGCAAAGGCGAAAGAGTGGCTCAGCCCTGCTTTCGACGAAGAGACAAGAAAAGAGGTTCAGGCAATGCTCGACGACGCTGACAAGACAGCGCTTATCGACGCTTTCTATCAGAACCTCGAGTTTGGTACTGGTGGCTTGCGTGGTATCATGGGAGCAGGTACCAACCGTATGAACAAGTATATCGTAGGTATGGCGACACAGGGTTTCGCAAACTATATCCTGAAGGCATTCCCTGGCAAGCAGAATTCTGTGGTTGTTGGTCACGACTGCCGCAACAACGGACGTATGTTTGCTGAGACTGTTGCCGATATCTTCTCTGCCAACGGCATCAAGGTTTATCTCTTCGAGAGCCTCCGCCCAACACCAGAGATATCATTCGCTATCCGTCAGCTCGGCTGTCAGGCTGGTGTGAATGTTACTGCTTCTCACAACCCACGTGAGTACAACGGATACAAGGCTTACTGGGACGATGGCGCTCAGGTGCTGGCTCCGCACGACAAGGGTATCATCGACGAGGTGAACAAGGTGAAGATCGAGGATGTGAAGTTCGAAGGCAACAAGGAACTGATCGACATCATCGGTGGTGAGATGGACTGGGACTACCTGCAGGCTGTCAAGGAGGCTATGGTGGATCAGGATGTTATCCTGCGCCAGAAGGATCTGAACATCGTTTATTCTCCAATGCACGGAACAGGCCGCGTGATCATTCCTGAGGCTCTGCGCTCATGGGGCTTCCAGAATATCCACGTGGTTCCTGAGCAGATGGTTATCGATGGTAACTTCCCAACAGTAGTATCTCCAAACCCAGAGAACGCAGAGGCTATGACACTGGGTATGAAGCTCGGTACACGTCTGAATGCCGACCTCGTGATCGCTTCTGACCCTGATGCTGACCGCCTGGCTATCGTATGTCGCAATGCCAAGGGCGAGTGGGAGATACTGAATGGTAACCAAACATGTATGATGTTCTCTTGGTACATCATCGCCAACAAGAAGAAGCTCGGTCAGCTGAAGGGCAACGAGTTCCTGGTAAAGACCATCGTTACCACAGAGGTTATCGCTGAGATTGCGAAGAAGAACAATGTAGAGTATATGGACTGCTACACAGGCTTCAAGTGGATTGCCAACGAGATTCGTGTCAACGAGGGCAAGAAGAAGTATATCGGTGGCGGTGAAGAGTCATTCGGATTCCTGCCATTCGACAAGGTTCGTGATAAGGACTCCCCTGCATCTATCTGTCTGATCTGTGAGATTGCAGCATGGGCTCGCGACAATGGTATGACCCTCTACGATCTGCTGATGAATATCTATAAGGAGTACGGATTCTCTAAGGAGGTGACCATCAATGTGGTTCGTCCTGGAAAGACTGGTGCCGACGAGATCAAGCAGATGATGACCGACTTCCGCGCTAATCCTCCAAAGGATCTGGGTGGTTCGAAGATTGTTCTGGCTAAGGACTTCAAGAGCCTCGAGGCTAAGAAGGCTGACGGCAGCGTTGAGAAGATCGACATGCCCGACACTTCTAACGTGCTGCAGTGGTTCTGCGATGATGGTACAAAGGTCAGCGTTCGTCCTTCTGGTACTGAGCCTAAGATCAAGTTCTATACCGAGGTTAAGAACCCAAGCTTCAAGGGCGCTGCCGACTACGAGCGCTGCATCAAGGAGGCTGAGACAAAGATCGAGGCAATCAAGAAGAGCCTGAATCTTTAAATGATAAAGAATAAATGATAATTAATCCCCGCCCTGACTGAGCGGGGATTATTTTGTTTAGTCTTCTTCCCAGTAACTGATGGTACGGGTCTGGGTGACGTTGATGTTCTGCGGCTGACGGTTTTTCTCCCAATACATCAGCTTCAGATCATTTTTTATCCAGTTGCCCTCATCGTCGTGAGAGGTGTAGTTGTTCTTCATAGTGATTGACATGATACACTCGTTTTTCGAGTCAAACACCTTCTGGGTCTGCTGCTTTATCTCATCGTCATCGTTGTATAGGTATTCATTCACACTACGGATGTTCTCCTTGGTGTTGATAAGGGTGCGTTTGATAAGACGGTTGCTGTCGTCGTATTCGAAATTGATAAGACTCTTGGCACCGGTAGGCTCAAGCATGGCGGCAGAGAGGAGATAGCCTGTGGGACTGTACACACGGTCAATGAGGTCGGTGCCTGTAGATTTGCCCTGAGGGTCGAAGTGCTCGATGCCGTTTTCTGCCACAGGATTCTCTGTGATAACCTCCTGGACAAATCCCTTCAACCCCATATTAATGGCATCTTTATAATAAGGTGTGGTGTTGAGATAGAACACCTTGATGGTGCGAGACTTGTCATCATGGAGGGTATTGGAAATCTTGATGTAGCCTAAGTTGGTCATCGTATGCAGCGAACCGTCGCCCTTGGCCTCGAAGTTGCCATACTGACGCTGGAGCTTGAGAAGGAAATAACGGTTGTTGCGATCGTAGAGTGCGTAGGTTCGATAGGGACCACTGGTGACGAGGGCTGTGGATAGGAGCTTGGTCTTATCGTCAGTCTCTATCACGAGGTTGGATTTGATACCGTAGTAGTCGCCATGGAAATAATATGTGTTTGGCTCATCGTCTTCGGATATCACTCTCTCGAAACCAATGCTCTCGATAGCAGGGACGAAAACGGAGTCGGGACCTTCGAGGGGTACACCCATGATGTCTATGCAACGGGAGTCTTGATGACCCTTGTATTGGTGCTCGATGCCAGTGACGAACTGGGCATAGCTAAATGATAAATGATAAATGATAAATGATAAACTTATCAGGAATCGTCTCATCTTGATTCTCAATTTTTTTAATGTTCAATTAACTCGAGGAATTCGTCTTCACTCATTATCTTGATGCCGAGCTTTTCGGCTTTCTGGAGTTTCGAGGGGCCCATGTTCTCGCCTGCAAGGATAAAGGATGTCTTGTTGCTGATGCTGCCTACGTTCTTTCCGCCGTTCTGCTCGATGATGGCCTTGTACTCATCGCGGCTGTGATGGGCGAAGACACCACTGATTACTATGCTTTGGCCTGCAAGCTTATCGCTGGTCTGAGCCGTCTGAGCCTCAGAGAGTTCCATCTGGAGACCGTAGCTGCGCAGACGATCTATTATCTCAAGATTCTTCTCATCGTGGAAATAGGTGATGATGCTCTTTGCCATCACCTCACCGATGCCTTCTATCTCCTGCAGCTCCTCTATGCCTGCATTCATAAGGGCGTCGATATTCTTGAAATGACGTGCAAGGAGCCGGGCGGATGTTTCTCCCACGAAACGGATGCCGAGAGCGAAGACCACTCTCTCGAAGGGCACGCCCTTGGATGCTGCGATGCCGTTGACAATCTTCTGTGCCGACTTGGTGCGAGAGCCGTCACCATTGATCTGCTGTACCTCAATCTTGTAGAGGTCAGCGATATTCTTGATAAGTCCCTGACGATAGTAGTCGTCGATGGTCTCAGGACCCAGAGAGTCGATGTTCATTGCCTTACGGGCTATGAAGTGCTCGATACGACCTTTGATCTGTGGAGGACAACCGGTATCGTTAGGACAGTACCATGCTGCCTCGCCCTCATATCTCACAAGAGGTGTGCCACATTCAGGACAACGCTTGATGAACTGCACTGGTTGTGAGATTATTGGACGCTGGTCGATATCTACACCTACAATCTTTGGAATAATCTCACCACCTTTCTCTACATATACGTAGTCACCTATATGTAGGTCGAAACTCTTGATGAAATCCTCGTTATTGAGAGTGGCTCGTTTTACGATGGTACCGGCGAGTTGTACAGGGTCCATATTTGCCACAGGGGTAATGGCTCCAGTGCGGCCTACCTGATAGGTTACCTCATTTAGACGGGTGCATACCCGCTCTGCCTTGAATTTATATGCAATGGCCCAGCGAGGACTCTTAGCAGTAAAGCCAAGAGAGCGCTGCTGGCGAAGGGAGTTCACTTTCAGCACGATACCGTCAGTGGCAACAGGGAGATTCTTGCGCTCCTTGTCCCAGTAGTTGATGAAATCGTAGATCTGTTGTAGGGTCTTTACCTTCTTCATGCCCTCGGATATCTTAAAGCCCCAGCTACGAGCCACTTCGAGGTTCTCGTAATGGCCTTCTGCAGGGAGTTCCTCGCCTAAGAGATAGTAGAGATATGCATCGAGCTGTCGGGAAGCTACGAGGCTCGACTTCTGACTCTTGAGTGTTCCGCTGGCTGCATTTCTTGGATTTGCAAAGAGGGGCTCTTCTGCCTTTTCACGCTCTTTATTCAGGCGTTCAAACACAGCCCAAGGCATTAGAATCTCACCACGAATCTCGAACTCATGAGGGTAGGATGGAGCTGAAAAGAGATCATTTGTCGTAGGGGGTGTAAGTACCAGGGGAATGCTTCGTATCGTCTTGACGTTAGCCGTAACATCATCTCCATGTACACCGTCACCACGAGTAACGGCCTGAGTGAGTTTGCCATCCACATAAGTGAGAGAAATGGATAGTCCATCGTATTTCATCTCACAGCATACTTCGAAATCCTCGCCTGCAAGGCCTTTCTTTACACTATCATACCAGTCGGCCACATCCTGTTCGTTGTAGGTGTTTGCCAGTGAGAGCATGGGGTATTTATGTTCCACCTGACGGAACTCTGCATTGAGGTCGCTGCCCACACGTTGGGTGGGGGAGTTGGGGTCGGCCATATCAGGATGCTTAGCCTCAAGGTCCTGTAACTCGTGCATGAGGAAGTCGAAGTCCTGGTCGCCTATCGTGGGCTGGTTTAGCACGTAGTAACGATAGTTATGCTCGTGCAGCTCCTTTCGCAGTTGGTTGATTCTCTGTATCTCGTCCATTTTGATTCGTAATTTGGCGACAAAGTTACGAAAAAAAAGTGAAAAGCATTACACTTTTCACTTTTCGCTAATATCTTTTTATTTCTTTTTACCATCCACCAGGGCGCCCGCCTCCGCCAGGCATGGTGCCTCCGCCCATTCCTCCGCCCATCGAACTGCCGATGGATGTCGAGGCTGTGACATCTACACTCTGGCTTCCGCTGCCTATGGTGCAACCTGTGGTGAGAGAGTAGAACGATGTGCCTCCGCTAATCTCCGCTCCGCTGCGAAGGGTATAGCTGCTGCCACTCTTGAATGATGGTGAAGAGATCATCAGGGCTGTGCCGCTGCTGGATGTAGGCATCTTGTATCCTAGGATTGCCGTTGAGCCTGACAGCACTCCAATAGTGGAGCCCAGTGAAGCGTTGACAGCGATGCTGGCTTGTTTGGATGAAGAAGATATTGCCTGTAATCCTCCGCCAACGGCAATCACTGTGCCACCATTGATGAATGCTGAGTATCCCTCTGCAGCGTCGATACCACACTCAGGCTGTTGTCCGCCCTCGGCAATCACTACGCCACCGTTTATATAGAGATTCATGTTGGAATCGATACCGTCATTATTCGTGGCTCTGGCATATACGTAGCCACCATCGATATACAGGTTGCCCTTTGAGTTGATGGCATCGTCGTAGCTGTAACACTCCAGAGTGCCTGCCTCGATATGTATCTCGCCCTTGCTCTCGAGAGCCTCTGTGCCGTCGCCTGTTCCTTCAAGTCGTATCTGGGTCTGTCCGCCTTTGATGGTGATGTTGCCGTCGGCCTTGATACCCTTTGGAGAAACACTTCCCTTAGAGTCTTTCTGGCGTTTACCTGTGGTGATGATACGGATGACACCATCGTTGATGTTTATCTTATCGTCGCAGTTGATACCCTTGCCTCCGATGCCGGTAGACTTGATGTTGAGTTCACCACCATTGATATTCACGATACTGTCGGCCTTGATGCCTGAGCATGCAGAGTAGTCCTTGTCGTCCTCGTCGTATTCATAGCCTCCAATGGTCATGATAGTGGTGCGTCCGCCATCGATACGAACCTCTCCGTCTGAAGATATACCCTTATCTGCAGTACCTGTGACATTTACGTTTATCACTCCACCAGTGACGATAACAGCGTCGTTACCCCTGATGCCGTTGCCGGATGATGCATCGACGTAGATATTCGTCTTTGGAAGTGTGCGAACATAATCGTCGCTACGGATACCTGCCTTGCAGTTGCCATCGACCTCAAGATAACCAGAACCGCTGAAGATAAGCTGACCCTCAGAGAAGAAGCATGCCTTCATATCCTCTGTATCTACTGCATCAGTATATTTCGTGCCATCAGCAAGATAGTTCTTTGAACCGTCGTTGAGCACGATGAATGTACGTTTCTTACTCTGGTTGTTGATGGCAGCACCATCAGGATTGGTGATCTTTACACCATTAAGCACGATGGCTTGTTTCTTGGTGCTATAGAGTTTGAAGAATCCGTCGTTGGTCTCACCTGTGAGGATGTACTTAATGACTTTGCCTGTTTCGTTGTTTACTACGACATCATTACCAGTTATGCTTACGATACCAGTATCATCTCCACTGACCGATGCATTGCCTGAGGTAGAGAATGTAATGGTGATGGTGTTGGCGAAGGTGGTGTTCTCGATGTAGTCATCATCCTCAGTATCAACATTCTGACTCTCTGCGATGGCGTTTTTGTTTAATGCTACTGTGAACGACTGTACATCGCCATTGGTTGATACACCATTGACAACATTTTCTGCAGAACCTGTGGTGGCAGAGTTGTTGTCACTACTCTCTGTTGTTGAGGTGCTCTGATTGTTTGATCCTCCCATGTCCCAACTGTCGTCTGTACTGCATGCTGCGATTGCGAACCATACTGTTAGTGCAATCCAGAAAAAATTCATCTTCTTCATATTAGCTGTAGTTTTGAAATTGAACTTTATGTTATTTTTTGTGATGCAAAGGTATGGATAAATAGAGCCTTGGACAACTTTTTTCAGTGAATGGGTCTTTTTTTTCAGTTAAATTCGTATCTTTGTGCCCGATTATGTGGATGATGCTTCGTGTGATACCAATGATGTGGGGATCTGTCAGGCCCAGTAGGGTGGCAGACATGCCAGCTGTAGTCAACACGTTCTGGATTCGTAAGGGTTATGAGGGGTTGACATTCTTCGGGCATATTCTCACACATAATCAGTCTGATGCCGATAAGTTCAATGCTGGCTATAACTCTCTGAAGAACCATGAGATGATACACCTTCGCCAGGCACAATCGTGTGGCGACTCATGGGTTTGCTTCTACTTATTATATATATGGTATTGGCTAAAGATAAAAATAAGTAGGAAAAAACGTCACTTTTGTGTAAGGAATGCTGCCTACCTGCTGAATCCGTTTGAAATGGAAGCTTATGCCAGGATGTACGACCTCGATTATCTGAAACGGTGCGAGGGTGGGGCACATGAGTGGCGAAGATATGCTAAGATGAGTATAGAAGAGCGTCTCAGGTTATATGAAAAAAGAAAGGATTGAATGCTTTCGCGTTCAATCCTTGTTCTTTAGTAAGAGGCTCTCCAGTTGTAAAGTCTAGCCATATTTATGCAATATTCTTTGTAAGCCTCACTGTCCTTCAATTTTCTAAAAACCTTTTTCATCATCTTTTTACCTTTCTTTTCTTTACTCGGGGCTAATTGTTATCCTGATGCCCCTACTTTAATTATGTGTTTGTCTTTGTTTGACGATGCAAAGGTACGACTATTTTTGCCGTTTTGCAAGAAAATTAGTAATTGTGTGCGCAAACAGCTCGTATTTTTGATGTTTATCAATGATATAGGGCCATTTGGGCTCTTTTAGTCGGCAGATTCGAATTCTTCGAGGAAACGGGTATCGTTTTCAGAGAACATACGGAGATCTGATACACGATACTTCAGGTTGGTGATACGTTCAACACCCATACCGAAGGCATAGCCAGAGTAAATCTTGGAATCGATGCCACATTGCTCGAGCACGTTAGGATCAACCATTCCACATCCTAAGATCTCTACCCAGCCAGTATGCTTACAGAATCCGCATCCCTTGCCACCACAGATAAAGCAAGAGATATCCATCTCAGCAGAAGGTTCTGTGAATGGGAAGTAACTTGGACGAAGTCGTATGCTGGTGTCGGGGCCGAACATCTCTTTTGCGAATGACAGCAGCACCTGCTTAAGATCTGTGAATGATACGTTTTTGTCGATATAAAGACCCTCTACCTGATGGAAGAAACAATGAGCACGTGCTGTGATGGCCTCATTACGATATACACGACCAGGACATATAACACGGATAGGAGATGTGAGCTTACCATCCTCTGTATGCATGTTCTCCATCACTCGGGCCTGAACAGAAGAGGTATGTGAACGAAGAAGGATGTTCTTTGTTACATCATTGGGATGCTGAGAAACGAAGAAGGTATCCTGCATGTCACGTGCTGGATGATCAGCTGCAAAGTTCATCTTAGTGAACACATGGAGATCGTCTTCAACCTCAGGACCATCAGCAAGTACGAATCCCATACGAGAGAAGATGTCGATAATCTCGTTAGTGACGATAGTCAGAGGATGACGTGTACCTAACTTAATAGGGTATGGAGTACGTGTAAGGTCCATCATCAGCTCACCTGTTTCCTGGGTCTCCACTTCCTCGCGTAACTTATTGATGCGCTCTGTGGCGAGAGTCTTCAACTCGTTGATCTTCATACCAACGGTCTTCTTCTCGTCAGCAGCAACATTACGGAAGTCGTTCATAAGGGCTGTAATCTCACCTTTCTTACTGAGATATTTCAGTCGTAACTGTTCTACTTCGTCTGCATTCTTAGCACTTAATTCCTGCACTTCTTTGAGCAGTTCGTCTATCTTATCAAGTATCATAATAGCGTAAATTTGCAAATTTGCGTGCAAAGGTACAAAAAAAGCCACAGATTGAACAGATATTCACAGATTTTTTTGTAATTTTGCCCCAAATTTGAGATAATGAAGAGAATTTTACTCGTTATCACCGCTGGAATACTGCTGATGTTCTCTTGTACAGGAAACAAGACGCAGAGTTATGAAGAGCCCCAAACCGACTCCTTGACAGATACCATTGACACCGTTGTGATGGATACTCTCGAGCAGTTATTGGTAGAGACTCCTACTCCAAAGGCGATGGACGAACTGTTTGACGACTTCTTCTTTAACTTCGCAGCAAACAAGAAACTTCAGCTTACAAGAATCATCTTCCCTCTGACGGTAAACAAGGAAGGTAAGAAAGAGAGCGTTGAAAAGAAATCGTGGAGTAACGAGAGATTCTTTATTCGTCAGGGATATTATACGCTTTTCTTCGATAATGAAGAACAGATGAAGCTGATGAAGGACACCTCAATCAATCAGGCTATTGTAGAGAAGATACAGTTGAAGAAGAATCTTGTGAAGGATTATGTATTCAATCGTATTCGTGGAGCCTGGATGCTTAGGGAGATCAACGAGATGCCGATAGAGAATAATGTTAACGCCTCGTTCCTCACATTCTATAAGAAATTTGTATCAGATATCGATTTTCAGGTGAAGAGCATCAATAAGACAGTATCTTTTGTAGGTCCTGATCCTGATGATGACTTCAATACAATGGAGGGAATCATCACACCAGACACCTGGGAGGCTTTTGCGCCACAGTTGCCCGAAAAGACTATATATAATGTTATTTATGGTCAGATGAAACCTTCTGATAACGAGAAGATATTCATTATGCGAGGCATTGCCAACGGTCTGGAGATGGAATTACGCTTTAAGAAGGTTGGAGGCAGATGGCTGCTGATGAAAATGACTACTTAGGTTAATAGAAATTGAGAGATCTTAGGAATTATAGTCTGAAAGAGCATAATACATTTGGTATCGAGGCCAAATGTAGCAGGTATATTGAGTTTGCAGATGTTGATGAGGCTGTCGAAGTGACGAAGATTCTAAAAAATTCAGATACACCTTATATTATAATAGGTGGTGGAAGTAATCTTCTGTTTACTAAGGATTTCGATGGTATCGTTGTGCGTTCTGGCATCAAGGGCTGCAGCTTAGATGATTGTAGGATGATCTGTGGAAGTGGTGAGATATGGGATGATATCGTTGCCAAAAGCATTAATGCAGGACTCTACGGGATGGAGAACCTCTCTATGATTCCTGGCGATGTGGGTGCTTCGGCAGTACAGAATATCGGAGCCTACGGAGCAGAAGCAAAAGATGTCATTGAGAGCATCGAGGCTGTTAGTATAGCTACTGGCGAGGTAGTGACATTCCGATGTGAGGATTGTGGTTATGGCTATCGCCAGAGCAGATTTAAACACGAATGGAAGGATCAGTATCTTATCACCAGTGTGACATATCATCTGAAGAAAACCTTCGAACCCCATCTCGACTATGGTAATATCCGTGCTGAACTGGAGAAAAAAGGTATTTCTGTACCCACAGCTCAACAGCTTCGTGACACTATCATCGATATCCGTAATGCCAAACTTCCAGATCCTAAGGTGATGGGCAATGCAGGCAGTTTCTTTATGAATCCTATTGTTGATAGGAAGAAATATGAATCATTGGCAGAGAAATACGAGGGGATGCCCCACTATGAGATAGATGCAGACCACGTAAAGATTCCTGCAGGATGGATGATTGACCGGTGCGGATGGAAAGGAAAGACATTGGGGCGAGCTGGGGTACACGACAAACAGGCTCTCGTGCTAGTGAATCGTGGAGGGGCTACGGGCGAGGAAATTGTCACCCTCTGTGAGACAATTCGCAAAGATGTAAGGACGAGATTCGGTATCGATATCTACCCCGAAGTCAATATCGTGTAATAAATCCGTAAATCCTATATCTGAAAATGAAGTTGACTTTCTTAGGAACAGGAACATCGTGTGGCGTGCCGGTAATTGGTTGTCAATGTGAGGTGTGTCAGAGCACAGATCCTCACGATAAGCGTACTCGTTGTTCTGCTCTTATAGAGACAGACGATACACGTCTGCTTATAGATTGCGGACCGGATTTTCGTCAGCAGATTCTTCCCCAGCCTTTCCGTAAGATTGATGCGATACTCATCACTCATGCACATTATGACCATATGGGAGGTATGGATGATATTCGTCCGTATTGTCAGTTTGGCGAGATGAATGTATATGCGGATTCCCTGGCTTGTAAGGCGATGCTTGAGATGTTGCCTTATTGCTTTGCAGAACATCGCTACCCAGGAGTGCCAGCTATCGGACTGCATGAGATACAGCCTCATAAGAAACTGTCATTTGGGGATATTGAGATTGTTCCTTTTGAGGTGATGCATGGGAAATTGCCGATATTGGGTTATCGTATTGGTGAACTGGCATATATCACTGATATGAAGACCATCGATGAAAGCGAGCTAGAATATCTCAAGGATGTTAAGGTGTTGGTGGTTAATGCCCTGAGATACGACAAACCTCATCATTCTCACCAACTTGTGGATGAGGCTGTTGCCTTTGCTAAGAGGGTAGGAGCAGAACGCACGTTTATCATTCACTCATGTCATGATATTGGTCTTCATGAAGAGGTAAATAAAAAATTGCCAACTGGTATTGAACTGGCATACGACGGACAGGTAATAGATATCTGATTTATTTCCGTTTTCTCTTACTTGACCTGCCTCTGATTAATCCGTATGTCTTCATCAGTTTGCGGACCATCAGGAAGGCATCGAAAGCAACAAATCCCTTGCTGACCAGATTTGCAATCATTTCTCCCTTGGTTGGATTCTCATTGCTGTTGAAAGTATCGTTCCATAAAGTAGAGATACGAGTGCTGTCGCTATAGATCTGATCTGCAAGTTCTTCCTTACGCTGACGAATCTCATCCAGCGTGCGATAGGTCTGAGTTCGCTTCTTTTCTGGTAACATCTTGATTCTGATTTACAGATTACTTCCCCAGTAACAGGCCTGCAAGGAAATGCACTAATGGCTTTTCTATCCAGGGCTTGCGGAATATCACGAACAATATGAAAATCAACAGGTGGAATCCTCCTACTATGAGGAAGGCCTTAGCAGCGCCGGTAAATGTTGCAAGCCAGAATGCAAAGGCAAAAGAGGCATACATTAAAACGGCAATGATGATAAGGATAAATATGATTGCCAAGGTGGCTGCTGTTAGAAGGCGTACCACCTTGTCAATCACGTCAAGTTTCAGATACTCTTTCTGAAGACCGAGGTAATGCTTTAGTACCTCGATGAGTTGCGCAATCGTCTCTACGTTTTTGTCGCTAGATAACATTGCTTACTCTTCGTCCGTAGCGTCCTCAATATCGTCTACAAGATCAACCACTTCCTTTCGGCTGAGTTTGATGTTGTGCTTCTTGAGGAAACCTTCCACAGCATCAGTAATCTTAACGCGTGTGTCCTGACCCTTTTCTGGGGCAACAAGGATTCCGAGGGCAGCACCTGCAATGGCACCACCAAGGAATGCTCCAATATAACCTAAACCCTTCATATTTTAATATATTTGAATTAAACATTTGTTTACACTTCGCAAATTTACTGAATTATTTCGAAATTGGGCCTCTTTTGCCTGTCATTTTTTGTTAAAATGGCGATATTTCTTCCATTTAACAAACTTTATGCACTTTTTTTTGCTCTTTTTGCTTGATATTTTGTAATTTCGCAGCAATTATTTGATACATAAGTATAACATTAAAATATTTTAAGAAAATGAAGAAGTATATTGTATTGTGCGCAGGATTCTGTCTCGCATTGAGCATGACAAGTTGTAAATCAAGTGAAAGTGCCTACAAGAAGGCTTATGAGAAAGCTAAGCAGTATGATACTCAGACAGCACAGCAGCAGAATGCTCAGCCTGCCACTTATCAGGAACCTGCAGTAGTTGCCCCAGTGCAGACAAGACCTGCTAATGAAGTTCGTAGAGTTGACAATTACGACAATGTTTCTGTTCGCTCAGAGCGTGTTGCCGTTGTTAACGGTAGTGGTCTGAAAGCTTACAGCGTTGTAGTTGGTTCTTTCGGCCTGCAGTCAAATGCAGAGGGCTTGCAGCAGCGTCTGAAGAATGCTGGTTATGATGCTCAGATAGTAAAGAACGAGGACCGCAATATGTTCCGTGTTGTTGCAGCTACCTTCGATAACAAGGCAGATGCAGCTCGTAGCCGTGACCAGTTCCGTGAGCAGGAGGCTTACAAGGATGCATGGTTGCTCTCTAATCAGTAAGCAGTTTGGCGCGGATACTGTCAATAGATTACGGTAAGAAGCGTACTGGCATAGCAGTCACCGACCCGTTACAGATTATTGCTGGAGGGTTGGCGACTGTTTCTACGTCAGAGCTCTTCGAATGGCTTAAGGCCTACCTCGCCAAAGAGCCTGTAGAACGTATTGTCATTGGTGAGCCTAGGCAACCCAATGGCCAGCCAAGTGAGAATCTGGCACGTGTGCAGCAGTTTGTAAACCGTTGGCGTAAGGCTGTGCCTGAGGTACCCATCGATTTTTTTGACGAACGCTTTACATCTGTTCTGGCTCATCAGGCAATGCTCGATGGAGGGTTAAAGAAGAAAGCCCGTCAGGATAAGGCTCTTGTAGACGAGATATCTGCCACGATAATTCTAGAGGATTACCTCCGTTCTCGCAACAGGTAATCTAAAGTTTAAAGTTCAAAGCTCAAAGTTCATAGTCTAAAATGGTTCTACCTATTTATATATATGGTCAGCCTGTGCTTCGCAAGGTGGCCGAAGACATTACCCATGATTATCCCGATCTGAAGAAACTTATCGAGGATATGTGGGAGACACTTGCTGAGTCGGATGGTATCGGACTGGCTGCACCTCAGATCGGGAAGGCGATACGTCTGTCTGTCATCGATCTTGATGTTCTGTCACAGGACTTGCCCGAATATAAAGGTTTCCGACAGGTATTTATCAATCCTCATATTGTAGAGTATGATGAGTCTAAGACAGATTCCTCGGAAGAGGGCTGTCTCTCTCTTCCTGCCATCCATGAGAAGGTTGTGCGTCCTACACGTATACATGTGGAGTGGGATGATGAGGAGTTTAAACATCATGACGAATGGATTGAGGGATATCTTGCAAGAGTAATGCAGCATGAGTTTGATCATCTTGACGGTAAAATGTTCGTAGACCGTATTTCTCCCCTTCGCAAACAACTTGTAAAGAGCAAGTTGGCTGCTTTGATAAAGGGCCGCTATCGTTGTGGCTATAAGACAAAACCCGTTAAGAGGTAAGAAGTAATAGGGTAAGAAAGTAAGATGATAAACACCAGGGAATTGGTATCTTGTATAAGAGGTATTAGGCTTTTTTTCCTTTTGCCTTTTTTCTTTTTTACTTTTTTACCTTTACATGCCCAGTATAATACCGATCGTCTGGTGATGATCGGACGTTCTGCACTTTATTACGAGGACTATGTACTGTCTATACAGTATTTCAATCAGGCAATAGGTGCAAAACCCTATCTTTATGAACCTTGGTTCTTTAGAGGGGTGGCAAAGTTCTATCTCGATGATTTCCGTGGGGCTGAGAGCGACTGCACGGAGGCAATAGAGCGTAATCCGTATGTGATAAGCTGTTACGAGTTGCGAGGACTTTGCCGTATCAATCAGAAGAAATATGATGAGGCAATAGAAGACTATACCTTTGCTCTGCGCTATAATCCTGATAACCAGGGTCTTTGGCATAACCGTATCCTGTGCCGGATAAATGAGAAAGATTATGTGCGAGGACTTGCAGAGATAGATACTATGTTGATGCATTGGTCTGGTTATGCTCGTGCATATTCCATGCAGGCTGAGATATTCTTACTACAGAAAGATACCACTTCTGCCATAAAATCCCTTGATAAGAGCCTTGACCTCGACCCTTATGATGCTGGAATATGGGCTGAGAGGGCTGTCATCAGTCTAGCTCGTCAGAAATGGAAGGAGGGCGAGGAATATCTTACTAAAGCCATACATCTGCAACCGAAGAATCCTGCATATTATATCAACCGAGCAATGGCCCGTTATAATAAGAACGGACTCCGAGGAGCGATGGCAGATTATGATACAGCTCTCGATCTTGACCCAAATAATTTCCTTGGGCATTATAATCGTGGTCTGCTGAGGGCTCAGGTTGGCGATGACAACAGAGGTATAGAAGACTTCGACTTTGTGCTTAAGTTGGAGCCAAATAACTTGATGGCTCTCTTCAATCGTGCCCTACTGCTGGAACAGACGGGAAACTTAAGGGCAGCCATAAGGGATTATACTAAGGTCATTGATGAGTTCCCAAACTTCTGGTTTGGTCTTCAGCATCGGGCTGCATGCTATCGTCGTCTTGGAAATACGAAACAGGCGGAAATCGACGAGTTCCGTATCCTCAAGGCTCAGATAGATAAACGCTTTGGCAAGCAGACCCGGCTCTCCAAGAAACAGATGCGAAGGAAGAGTGATACTGATCCCGAGAAATACAACCAGTTAGTTGTAGCTGATGAACAGAATGTGGAGCACGAGTATAAGAGCGACTATCGTGGAAGAGTACAGAACCGAAAGGTAGAGATTTCCTTCCAGCCAATGTACGGTCTCTCTTTCCATTCTGTTATCGACGACGTGCATTCATATATCGCATTCGACAGAGAAGTTGATGCCTTTAACCAGAAAACTCGTTCACAGAATATATATATAGGCGCATCACAGCCAAATATTGATGAGAGGAGTATGAAACGTTACTTTGAGTATCTTGACTCTGTGACTGTGGCAATAGGGGATGCAAAGGGTGATAAGAAGGTTGGTCCAATGCTGATGCTTCGTGCCGTTGCATATGCTGCAATTCAGAACTTTGATTCTGCAATCGACGACCTCTCTACTTTGCTACAGATTGACTCAACTTCTACACTCGCATATTGGCAACGTGCTGTATGTCAGGCTCGTATTAATGAGTTTAATGCCTCACAGGGAACAAATATCGACCTGAAGTCGGCAAATGTTCTAAGCGATCTTTGCGAAGCTCTGAAACTTTCGCCAAATAATGCATATCTTTACTATAACCGAGGCTGTCTATATGCAATACGTAAAGACTATCAGCATGCTTTGGAGGATTTCAACCGTGCTATCCATATAGACGCCAACATCCCTGAGGCTTGGTATAACAGAGGTATAGTTAATATATATTCAGGCAAGACTCCCGAGGGCATCTCTGATTTGAGCAAAGCAGGAGAACTCGGACTATATAGTGCCTATAGTGTGATTAAAAAGTATCGTGAGAAGTAATGATAACGCAATCTTTTGGGGAAAAGTTTGTTGGATTCATGAAAATGTAGTACCTTTGCACGCAAATTCGAATTTTATATATAAAATAAGGTATGATTAATATTACATTTCCAGACGGATCTGTTCGTTCGTATGAGCAGGGCGTAACTGGCTTTCAGATTGCAGAGAGTATCTCTCCGGCTCTCGCACG
>Ga0310695_10004234_pt1 | contig 26832 bp, 20 predicted proteins | sample RumenRJG_04DNA_FD_203882 | JGI IMG/M metagenome (GOLD analysis project Ga0310695, IMG submission 203882) | Bovine rumen microbial communities from Lethbridge, Alberta, Canada - RJG_04 (v2) (version 2) | ecosystem: Host-associated > Mammals > Digestive system > Stomach > Rumen | place: Canada... | reverse complement strand
GCAGGGCTTTCATTGTGTGAAACTGAAAATTGGAGCTATTGACTTTGATGCGGAACTGGAACTGATCAAGCGGATTCGTGAACGTTTCTCACACCATGAGGTGGAACTGCGCGTAGATGCCAATGGGGCATTTGCGTTCGACGAGGCGTTGTATAAGTTGGAATTGTTGTCGCAGTATGCCTTGCACTCGATAGAGCAACCCATCAAGGCTGGTCAGTGGGCGAATATGGCAGAGTTGTGCCGTGAGTCGCCTCTGCCTATCGCACTGGACGAGGAACTGATAGGCGTGAACGACCCAGAACAGAAACGACAGATGCTGAACATCATCAAGCCCCGATACATCATTCTGAAACCTTCGCTGCATGGTGGTATGATGGGCGTGAGAGAGTGGGTGGACATAGCGCGAGATATGGGTATCGGTTCGTGGATAACCTCAGCATTAGAGAGCAACATCGGACTAAACGCCATTGCCCAGTTGTGCAGTGACATCTATGGCGATGCTATCAAAATGCCTCAAGGTTTGGGTACTGGTCAGTTGTTTACGGATAATATTCCCATGCCTTTGGAGATACGAGGCGACCAACTTTGGAGAGTGAAACGCTTCGCTAGTGAACAGTGAATAGTGAACAGTGAATAGTGAATAGTGAACAGTGAATAGTGAACAGTTTTCTGGAAGAGTGGAATAACGAATTGCCCTACGTGGAGGTGAAGACTAGTGGGAGTACTGGAGTGCCTAAGCGGATGAGGGTGGAGAAGTGCAGGATGATGAATTCGGCACGTATCACGTGTGACTTCTTAGGACTGAAGAAGGGCGATACCGCTTTGCTCTGTATGTCGACCGATTATATTGCTGGGAAAATGATGGTGGTACGGGCGATAGAACGTGGGTTACGGCTGATAACGGTAGAACCGAGTGGGCATCCACTTGCAATGCAGAAGGGATTGCCCTCCTGTATTGACTTTGTAGCGATGGTTCCATTGCAGGTGTATAACTCGTTGCAGGTGCCTGAAGAACGGGAACGTCTTCGAAACATTCGCCACTTGATTATAGGAGGTGGTGCGATAGACGAGGGTTTGCAGGCAGCATTGAGGGACTTCCCCAATGCGGTATGGAGCACTTATGGTATGACTGAGACCCTGTCGCACATAGCCCTGCGACGCCTGAATGGTGTTGATGCCACCGATTGGTACACCCCTTTTGAGGGGGTAAGTCTGTCGCAGACGGAAGATGGCTGTCTGGTGATTGATGCACCTGCCGTCCATGATGGAAAGTTAGTAACCAATGATATTGCAGAACTGCGTGCGGATGGTTCGTTCCGCATCTTAGGGCGGAAGGATAATGTCATCTGCTCAGGAGGCATCAAGATACAAATGGAGGAAGTGGAACGACTGTTACGCCCCCATCTTTCCATACCTTATGTAATTACGCGCGCGAAAGACGAACGACTGGGCGAAATGGTTGTCCTGCTGATGGAAGGGGGAAATGCGGACGAGGTGAAGGCTGTGTGTGAAAAGGTGTTACCCCGATATTGGCAACCTCGACGTTTCATAGTACTTGACCATCTGCCTCTGACAGAGACAGGAAAACCCGCTCGTGCAGAAGCTGAGCGCATAGCAAATGAAAGTGGGGTTCATCCTCACGGATCAACCCCACCAATGGTTATTAGTAATTTAAATAGGTAGTAGTTTTTCGCTAATATTCTCGATAGAAGTCTAAAGCTTCCTTAATCTCTTCTTCCGTAGCTGTCTGGTTGATGCGGATATCGCCGATACCTCCCAGCAACGTGAAATTGATGTCCGTTCCCACATTCTTCTTATCGTGGTGCATCAACTCTATCATCTTGGGATAGTCGTCGCAGGTGATGGGCATACGACCGTAATGCTCCTTGATAAAGGCAACGGTCTGGCGCATCTTGTCCTGTGGGAATCCCGTCTTGACGCAACAGAGGTAAAGTTCGACTACCAATCCGTAGGCAACTGCATAGCCATGCAGGATGGGCTTACGCTCCAGCGCCAGCGATTCAAAAGCATGTCCAGCAGTATGTCCCAGGTTAAGCGCCTTGCGGATGCCATGCTCCGTGGGGTCTTCGGTGACAATACGCTGTTTTACTGCAACGCTGTCAGCGAGCATGCGACCTAGAGATTCTAGATAATCTAGATTGTCTAGACGGTCTAGATTGTCTAAAGAATCTAGATTGAAAGCCAGCAGCTCTGCCCACATTTTTTCCTCACTGATTAAACCATGCTTCAGCATCTCGGCATAGCCAGAGAGGATGTTTTCTTGGTCCATCGTATTGAGGAAAGTGGTATCGAGAATGACGGAGTTGGCATTGTTGAAGACGCCAATTTCGTTTTTTAGCCCTCCGAAGTTGATACCAGTCTTTCCTCCCACAGAGGCATCGACCATCGACAGAAGGGTGGTAGGGATGTTGATATAGGCCAGTCCGCGCTTGAACGTGGAAGCTGCGAAACCACCCAAATCAGTCACCATGCCTCCACCTAGGTTGATAAGCAATGAGTGGCGGGTGGCACCCATGCGCTGCAACTCAGCCCACACGTGGCTAAGGGTTTCGAGTGTCTTGTGGGTATCGGTAGCTCCGATGACGATACACTGTGCCTCCTGCATGCAGTCAAAACCTGCAATGACAGGCAGACAGAGTTGAAGTGTGGTCTCATCGACCAGCACGAACAACTTGTCGTGTGGGCACTCTGCAATGGCATCTGACAACGCTTTTTGCAGGTCTTTGGATATGATGACTTTCTGTCGGTCCATGATTTTCGGGTGCAAAATTAATTAAAAATAACGGAATTTGTATATAAAAAAATGGATAAATGTCGATTTTACCCTAAAAAACTATTGTTTTCTTTAAACTTTTCAACAAGATACCCGTCTATATTGTCGTAACATTAAAGAAAATGATGAAACGTTTAACACTCTTTTTACTTTTGATGATGGTCGTTACGCTGGCAGTGGCTCAGCGCCATGTTACGGGTAACGTGATGGAAAGTGACACGCATGAACCGATGGCACAGAGCAGTGTTCGGTTGTTGAAAATGGATAGCACATTCGTAGCAGGTGGACTGACGGACCTTGAGGGACGTTTCCGTGTGAAGGCCCCTGCTAATGGACGATATATCATCCAGATAACCAGTGTTGGTTATAAGCCATACACCAAGCATGTAACGGTGTCTGCCGACAAAGATGTGGCACTGGGTAAGATTAACATGAGACCCGATGCCGTGATGTTGCAAGGTGCAACGGTAACCGGAAATGCTGCCAAGGTAACGCTGAAGGCTGACACCTTTGTCTATAATGCTGCTGCATTCCGTACACCCGAGGGCTCTGTGGTGGAGGAGCTGGTAAAACGACTTCCTGGTGCACAGGTGGATGACGACGGCAAGATAACCATCAATGGTAAAGAAGTGAAGAAGATCATGGTGGATGGTAAGGAGTTCATGGTTGGCGACACGAAGACTGCCATGAAAAATCTGCCCTCCAGTATTGTGGACCGTGTGAAGGCATACGACCAGAAGAGCGACATGGCCCGTATCAGTGGTGTAGACGATGGCGAAGAGGAAACTGTGCTCGACTTCGGAATCAAACCTGGTATGAACAAGGGAATCATGCTGAACACCGACTTGGCTGCCGGTACACATAACCGTTATTTCGGACGTGTCATGTTTGGATGGATGAAGGATGACCTTAAAGTGTTCTTGATGGGTAATGCCAACAATGTGAACGATATGGGTTTCTCTCCTGGCGGCGGTCGCTGGGGTGCCAGTCGTCAAGGCTTGGTTGCTCCCAAGGTGATGGGTGCGAACCTGAACTATGAGAAGAAAAATAGGTTGAAGTTGGATGGTAGTATCCGATGGAACCATACTAATGGAGATGCGGTAGTACGTCGTTCTACGGAGAATTTTATGACCAGTTCGGCTTCTTCATTTAGCAACAGCAACAGCAACAACATGACTCGTGCGAATAGTTGGGATGCCCGAATGCGTATAGAATGGACACCCGACTCTTTGTGGAACATTATGTTTCGTCCACAGTTTCGCTATAATTCGAACGATGGATTAGACAATAGTTCCAGTGCAACTTTTAGGGCAGACCCCTATAGCTTCCCAGGTATTACAGATCCATTGACGCAGATTGCTACACTGGTTGAAAGAGACTCTATCGTGAACAATACGAACAGAGAAAACAGTTTGTCGTACAGCGACTCGAAGACAGTGGGTGGTGTGTTGCAGATAAACCGAAGACTGAACAGTAACGGTCGTAATATCACCCTGCGCCTCGGTGCCAACTACAGTGAGGGTAATAGCCAATCGCTGTCGAACAGCTATGTGCAGTATTTCCTTGTAGATAGTACGAAGTCGCCCAGAGAATACATTGACTCGACATATAGGGCTAACCGCTATGCGGTGACACCGACCAAAAACTGGGACTACAGTGTTCGTGCTACCTATAGCGAACCTATCTTCCGCCAGACTTATCTGCAGTTCAGTTATCAGTTCCAATATAAATACACGAAGAGTGACCGTGTGACCTACGATTGGAGTAAGTTGGACTTGCCATTCATGTCTATCGAACCACGCTATCGTGGATGGGATGACTATCTGTCATTGCTGGGAACGACGGTACCACCCACCTTGTTAGAGGAAACGGTAAGCAAGGACTTAAGCCGATTCTCTGAATACCAGAACTATATCCACACGGCAGAGATGATGCTGCGAGTGGTGCGTAAGGACTATAACTTCAATGTGGGTGTGCAGTTTATGCCCCAGAACTCTACGTTGACTTACCGTTACCTGAGTACGGACACTATCACGAAGAGAAGCGTCATGAACTGGGCGCCAACAGCCGATTTCCGTTGGAAGATATCCAAGGTAAGTCAGTTGCGCTTTACCTATCGTGCTAATACCAGTCAACCTTCGATGACCGACCTGTTGGATATAACTGATGACTCGAACCCGCTGAACGTTCGTAAGGGTAATCCTGGGTTGAAACCCTCGTTCACACATAACATACGCCTGTTCTATAATAATTATATCCAGAATCATCAGCGTAGTATTATGGCTCACGCGAACTTCTCTGCAACGAACAATGCGGTGTCGAACATGGTAACATATAACACGGTGACAGGTACGCGTATTACACGTCCTGAGAATATCAATGGCAACTGGAACGCATTTGGTATGTTCATGTTCAATACTGCCATCGACTCAGCAGCTTACTTTAATGTGAATACCTTTACGACATTGCGTTATAATAACAGTGTAGGCTATGTCAGTGTGGATCGTAATGCAAACTCAGAGAAGTCGACAACCCGTTCAACAACCATCAGTGAGCGTCTATCAGGAAACTATCGTAACCAGTGGTTTGAATTTGAACTGAATGGTTCGTTGGAGTATCTTCATGCTCGTAGCGAATTGCAGAGCAATAACAACTTGGACACGTGGACATTCTCGTATGGTGGCAGCGTGATGCTGACGGCTCCTTGGGGAACTCAGATCTCAACGGGTATGAATATGAACAGTCGTCGTGGCTATAACGATGAGTCGATGAATACCAATGAGTTGATTTGGAATGCGCAGATTTCTCAGTCGTTCCTGCGAAACAACGCTTTGACGCTGACATTCCAGATGTATGACATTCTGCATGAGCAGTCTACTTTCAGCCGTACCGTATCGGCTATGCAGCGTAGTGATACTGAATATAATGCCATTACCAACTATGCCATGTTGCATGTTATCTATCGTCTGAACCTGTTTGGTGGTAAGGCAGGACGTGAGGGTATGCGTGGTCCTGGTGGTCCTGGTGGCTTCGGTGGTCCTGGTGGTGGACGTGGAGGTCGCGGTGGCTTCGGTGGAGGAGGCTGGGGCGGTGGACGCCGTAATTTCTAACCTATAGAGATAAAAAAAACAGGGCAATTGCCCTGTTTTTGCAAAGAGAAGAGGCTTAGGCTTCTTCTTTTCTGTTATCAATATTGTTACCCTCGGTAGGTGCCATCTCCTCCTCAAAGTCAGTGATGCCAGCTTTGACAAGGATGTTGTACCACTGGATGAGTTTCTTGATGTGGCTGTTCTGTACACGGTCCTGATCCCATTCGGGCAGCACCTTGCTGAAATATTCGTGCAGTTCGGCAGGAGTGGCTTTCTTGAAATTAACGCTTGACTCCTTACCTTTCTCCAAGTCACGCATAGAGGCCAGCACCTTCATCAAGGGCACATCCTCTGTTTCTGTAAACATGGCGATGTCTGCCAAAGAAGTGATGCGGTCTGAGCCAAAGGCTGGCATGCGCTTATGGGTTTCGTCCAATGCCTCAACGATAAGGCTGTTGCTGGCACGTGATACTAATTTGTAGAGTCCCGGTTTGCCCGAGATAGCTAAAATGGTCTGTTTCATATTATCTTATTTAATAATTTATCTATTTGTACGTCAATGTCAGTAATGCCATCATTGACGATTTCATAATCTGCCCGTTTTCTAACTTCTTCCTGTGACCACTGACGTTGCATCCATTGCTCAACATTCTCGCGAGTGATACCATCCCGCTGCATGACACGCTGGATGCGTATTTCCAGAGGAGCTGTTACTACAATGACACGGTCGACCAACTTATTGATACCCGATTCATATAGGATGGCGCTCTCCATCCATTGCATCCCACTATCCATGAAATCCTGGAATACGGCAGGGTGGACAATATGGTCAATAGCTTGGGCATTGCTCTCGCTGGCTAACAGAAAACGTGCTACTGCCACCTTGTTGAGCGATTCGCCAATGTAGGCATCTTCGCCAATTAACTGAATCAGTTGTCCTCGGATGCTATCAGAGGTTCGAATTAGGCGCTTAGCTGCACTATCGCAATCGTACACCTCAATGCCTCGTGTCTTTAATCGCTGGCATACAAAACTCTTTCCGGAACCGATGCCTCCTGTAATACCAATCTTCATTCTTCTTCTATGAGATAGTCTACCTGTTGTACATTAAGTGTGGCACGGCTGATGCCATGAGGTACGGTTTGCAGATAGATGTTACATTTATCAGAATGTTCTTGCATGATTTCCTGATAGTCGGCAATCACGGTGAAGTCTTCTGGCCGTAGTGAACGAATGCGGTTAGCACCAGCCACAAAGTGGATTCTGACTTTGGCAGGGAATGTTCGAAGCACCTTACCTTCAGGCTGGTTGATGCACTGGATGGGCACACCATCAATTGTCTCTTCCGTCAATACGTCGGTATAGAAGCCAATGGAGATACGCTCAGGAACAACCTTGACGTCACTCGGATGCGACAGCTTGCAGTCGACAATCAACGAATCGCAAAAATTGACGTAGTTGAGCGCTTCGGTATAGATAACCTGAATACTGTCGAGTTTCTGTCGAGAGGCATAGACATCAATGCTGTCGGGTTTGTAGATAACTTGAGAGATGAAATAGAGTTGGTCGGGAATGATGCGACCTGTCCATCTGACAGGAACACGTTTGTATTCACCGTTGTTATAGGAAAACTCTATATGCTCAGGCTTGATGGATATAATCTTCGAGGAGATGTCCAATCTTTGCTCAATCATTCGTCTGGTATCGCTGCTGGATACTTTTCCACGTCCATTACCTCTATCGTAGTTTCGGAAGTTGACCTTAATTGTACCAAGCTGTTTGCTGTCCAATAGATAGGAGAGAATGATCCATCCTTGGTCTCTGACAGTAACACGTATGGAATCGTCAGAGGCAGAGGTCAACATGACATTCCTTGGCACATTGGTTACATGTACAGGTATCTTGATTTCCTTCTCATAGGTGTCGTTGAGCGTCATGAAGAGCCAGAAAACACCAGAGAGAAGGACGAAAAACAAGAAAATCAGGAACTGCTTGTTCATGTTGCTGAACAAGAATCTCCTGATCTTCCCATAAATGCTGATGTTACCTGACATGTACAGCTCTTGTCTTACTTACCTTGCATGGGTGTGCTGGCTGTGTCTTTGAAAACATAGCCTTTGTCCACCTTGATGACTACACCTTCGGCAATCTTAACCTCAATGATCCCGTTGGCCAGGTCAATCTTCTTCACAGTGCCATAGATGCCACCGCCTGTAACAACCTGTGCACCCTCTGTCAGCGTGTTCTGGAAATTCTGGATTTCCTTCTGACGCTTCTGCTGGGGACGAATCATAAAGAAGTACATGATAGCGAAGATGGCTACCATCATAATCAGGAAACTTGTCATGCTGCCACCGCCCTGTGCGGCCTGTGCAGCGAGGAATAATTGTGTCATATTGCTTGTCGTTTGTTGTTTGTTGTTTATTGTTTATTGTTTATTGTTTATTGTCTATTTATCTTCCATATGTTTCAGCAACTTACCTGTTGCGATGAGATGGCGGGCAATGGCATCCAACATACCATTGATGTAGCCTGCACTACGTGGGGTAGAATAAAGCTTTGCAATCTCCACATACTCATTGATGCTGACGTTGACGGGAATACTGGGGAATGTAAGCATCTCAGCAAGGGCAATCTGCATAATGACGATGTCCATGTAAGCCAGACGAGAGAAATCCCAGTTGCGTGAAGTCTCACTCATGTAACGCTGATATTCGTCAGCATTCATGATGGTTGCTCGGAACAACTTGCGGGCATAGTCCTTATCTTCCAGGTTGTTGTATTCTGGCAACAGCTCTTGATTTGACAGGTTCTTTTCTTCAAAACGCTTGATGGTTTTCAGTACGAAGGTGTCAACCACCTCCTTGTCGTCATTCCAGTAGAGGCTCTTTTCTTCCAGCAGAGCGTCCAGACTGTCATTGTTCTGAATCAGTGTACGATACAACTTGCGCCACAACTCACGGTCGGCCTCATAGCTGTCTTCTTTAGCGTCCATATATTCCTTATATATATCGCTTTCTGTAATCTGCAGATACGTCTTTCTCAGGAATTCGGGCTCGTCGTTCCAAGTTGTTTTCTGGTTCTCCATAAACTCGTTTAGCATTTTGTTGCTTTCCAACTGCATGGCAAAACGGTTAAAGGCAAATTTCTGTGAGGGCATCTCAGTACCTTCACGCTTGGCACGCGACTGTGCTACCTCCAGATGTTTGCGTGACTCCTGGGTAATCCCTACTATCAAAGCCAACAGATAATTGTAAAGGTCGTAGGCTTTTGATAGACTAAATACCAGCTCTTTCTCAGCTGACTCTATGTTTTTGCTTCCATTCTGATAGTACGCATAGGTTAACTGTACTATCTTTGTTCTAATGAGTTCTCTATTAATCATAATTACTTTCCAAATAGCTATTTTGATACTCTTATCAGTCTGCAAAAGTACAAATAATTCCCCAATTACACAAAAAAATAAGGATTTTTATGGGTGCGAAAGCAAATTTTTCACTATTCACTATTCAATATTCACTTTTTTTTCGTACCTTTGCACCCGCTTTTCGCATCGTGTGATGGTGGATTAAGCAAAAACACTTAATTTTAGAGTAACACATTTATTAATTATGAAAGAGATTAACGTATGTGGTAAGAAGCGCACCGACGTAGGCAAGAAGGCCTCAAAGTTGCTTCGTAAGGAGGGTATGATTCCCTGCAATCTGTATGGTGAGAAGAAAGGTGAGAATGGTCTGCCCGAGGCTTTTGCTTTCATGGCTCCAATGACTGAGCTCCGCAAGGCTGTTTACACTCCTCATGTATATGTAGTAAATCTGAACATTGACGGCACTGAGCACAAGGCAATCATCAAGGAGCTCCAGTTCCATCCAACATCTGATGCCCTGTTGCACGCTGATTTCTTCGAGATCAACGAGACAAAGGCTATCACCGTTGGTATTCCCGTTAACATCACTGGTCACGCTCAGGGTGTTCGCGATGGTGGTCGTCTGAACCTCTCTATCCGCAAGATCGATGTTACAGCTCCTTACAAGAATATCCCCGAGAAGCTTGATATCGACGTTACCGAGTTGCAGCTGGGTAAGGCTATCAAGGTTGGCTCACTGAGCTTCGAGGGCTTGGAGATTGCTACTCCTAAGGAGGTTATCGTATGCTCTGTTAAGGCTACACGTGCTTCTCGTTCGGCTGCTGCTGAGGCTGCTGCTGAGTAATTTTATGGACAAGTACTTAATTGTAGGCTTGGGTAATCCTGGCGATGAATACGCCGAGACCCGCCACAACACTGGATTTATGGTATTGGACGCTTTTGCTAAGGCGTCCAATATCGTTTTTGCCGATCGCCGTTATGGATTCCTGGCGGAATCAAACCTGAAAGGTCGTAAGGTGTTCCTGTTGAAACCAACAACATATATGAACCTGAGTGGTAATGCAGTACGCTATTGGTTAAATCAGGAGAATATTGATCAAAGTCGTCTACTTGTCATCAGTGACGATGTGGCTTTGCCTTTAGGCGCTTTCCGCTTGAAGGCAAGTGGCTCTAATGGTGGACATAACGGATTGGGGCATATCCAGCAGCTTATCGGACAGAATTATGCCCGTTTGCGTATGGGTATCGGCAACGATTACCCCATCGGTTCTCAGATAGACCATGTGTTGGGCCGTTTCTCTTCTGAGGAAAAGGAGCATCTGCAGCCCAGTATCGACTTGGCGGTAGACATCGTCAAAAGTTTTGTGTTGGCGGGTATTGACATCACAATGAATCAGTATAACAAATTAGGCAAGACCCCTTTATGGCAGAAACAACAGAAGCAAGAGTAGATAAATGGTTATGGGCAGCTCGCATCTTCAAGACACGTTCGATAGCCGCTGATGCCATTAAAAATGGTCGTGTCACCATTCAAGGGATGAATGTCAAACCTTCCCGAATGGTGAAGGTGGGCGAGGTGATTAGTGTTCGCAAACCGCCTGTAACGTATTCGTTTAAGATTCTGAAAACCATTGAGCAAAGGGTAGGAGCGAAGCTGTTGCCTGAGATTTATGAAAATGTGACTCCTGCCGACCAGTATGAATTGCTGGAGATGAACCGTATCAGTGGCTTTGTGAACCGTCAGCGTGGTACGGGTCGTCCCACAAAGAAAGACCGTCGTGCTTTGGACGAATTTGTAGGTCCTTCGCTGGAGGGGTATGGTGATTTTGACTTTGACTTTGACGACAGCGAAGATGATATTTGATTTCCTTTTTATTATCCTGGGTGTGGCATTGGTGCTGTTTGGGGCCGATAAGTTGACGGAAGGTGCTGCGGCATTGGCTAGAAGAATGAATGTGCCTGAGATTATCATTGGTCTGACCATTGTGGCTGCAGGTACTTCAGCCCCAGAACTCTTTGTCAGTCTGGTGTCTGCCCTGAATGGTACACCCGACTTGGCAGTGGGTAATGTGGTGGGTTCGAACACGATGAACTGCATGCTCATTGTGGGTTGCGCAGCGATGGTGGCTCCTATGACCATCAGTCCATCGACAGTGAAGAAGGATATCCCTTTCTCTGTCACTGCTTCTGTCCTGCTCATCTTACTGGCATTTAATAGTTTCCTCGGACGTTTTGATGGTATTATCCTGTTGCTGGGCTTTGCGGTCTTCATGACTTATACGTTGATGCAGGCAAAGACGGGAAGTAGCGAAACCGTCAAGGAAACATCACCTATTTGGAAGAACATCCTTTTTATTGTCTTTGGACTTGCTGGTCTGGTCATCGGCAGTAATCTGTTTGTCGATTCAGCTTCCGACGTGGCTTTGTCGCTGGGTATCAGTGAGGGCGTGGTAGGTCTGACCATCGTAGCAGGTGGAACATCGTTACCAGAGTTGGCAACGAGTGTGGTGGCAGCACGTAAAGGTCAGTCGGCTATTGCTATCGGTAATGTGATAGGCTCGAATGTCTTTAACATCCTGCTTATCTTAGGACTGACAGCAATTATCAGTCCTCTGGAAATAGAAGGCATCACCACCATTGATATGGCAGTGATGCTCTTATCGGTAGTCCTGGTATGGCTGTTCTCCCGTACCCGTTATACGGTGGAGCGATGGGAGGGTGCATTCCTTCTAGGACTCTATCTGGTATATGTAGGGTGGTTGATTACTTCACTGTAATAACCACCTTTTTCAAATCCTTATCGGCACTCGACGAACCTACCATCAACTCGTATTTTCCTGGTACAACACGCATGGTATTGGTATTCTCGTCCCATCCCTCAAAGCTGTTGCGGGGGAAATCGATATCAACAACCTTGCTTTCGCCAACCTCCAGTTCTACTTGTTTGTAGGCTTTCAGGGTTTTCTGTGGACCCTGCTTGTCAGCCAGATTCCTAACATAAACCTGTACAGTTTCCAATCCCTTGCGAACACCTGTGTTTTTAACGGTCACGCGTACCATATTATTCTTATAGACGGGCTTTGAGATAGCAAAAGTTGTGTAGCTCAGTCCGAAACCAAAGGGGAACAGTGCCTCGCCAGTATAATAGCGATAGGTACGATTCTTCATGGTGTAATCCAGAAAGTCAGGCAGTTCTTCTGTGCTCTTATAGAACGTGATGGGCAGTTTTCCACTAGGATTGCAGTCACCCATGAGAACATCAGCCAATGCGGCTCCACCCAGTTCTCCGGCATACCACCACTGGATGATGGCGTCGCAGGTTTCGAGTTCTGGGGTCAGCGCCATTGCAGAGCCGGAGCAGTTGATGAATACAACCTTCTTGCCTGCCTTGTGGAGCATGGCCAGCATGTCGCGCTGAGCCTGAGGCAGTTCGATGCTGGTACGGTCGCCACCTTTGAAGCCGGGTTCGCTGACTTTCATTTCCTCACCTTCCAAACTGGGTGAGATGCCACCCACGAAGATAACGGTCTCAGCGTCGCCAATCTGTGCCAGCAATTCCTGATGTGTGGGGTTGATTTTCTTTTTGATATCGAAGTTCAAGGCTCCATAGCCCGCCTCCTGAACATAGTCTATCTGGATGCGATAGTGCTCGCCTGCCTTGACTGCCAGTTCCTTTTTACCACCTTGAATACGATGGCGCACCTTCCAGATATCCACCAGTGTGTCGCCATTGATGATAAGGCGTAACTTGTCGTCAGCGCTGATATCAAAGATAAGGGTCTCGTCCTCAGTGGGTTTAAAGATACCATCCAGACGTGCGGAGAAGTTCTCCAAGTTTACACCTGGGGCAAATACCGTGTTACCTCCATTGCTCAGTTGGATGGGATTGCTGATGTTGACGGTTGTCACGGGTTTTCCCTTCATCTCAGTATTATTCCAGTAGATGGCCTGCATTCCTTTGTACCCCAGTGGACTTTGTACCTTGTCGTAACGGCTTACAAAGGCCTCGTTGCGCGTCAGTCCACATCTTTGGATGTATTTTACCTTTCCCTTTTGGCTGATACCTTCTAATGCCGTGATGGTTCGGGTGGGGTAGCCCGAGTAGTTGCCCCACATCATCACCGAGTCATTGGCATTAGGTCCCATGACTACGATGTTTGAGGTTTGATGTCTGATGTTAGAAAGGGGCAGGATACCGTTATTCTTCAACAGCACAATGCCTTTCTTTGCCATCTCATAGGCTAATGCCTTGTGTTCCTTGCTGGCAACGACGCTCTCAGGAATCTGTGTCCAGGCATTCTGTTCGTCCTTGTCGAAGTCGCCTAATTCAAAGCGGGCAATCAGCAGTCGGCGCAGGCTACGGTCTAGGTCTGCCTCTTTGATGTCACCACGCTTCACGGCAGCAGGCAGGTTCTTGTATTCTGAGCCGCACTCAACGTCGGTACCAGCCAATACAGCTTTGGCACTGGCTTCGGCACCATCTTTGGCTACATTGTGCCATTTAGGCAGAAAATCGCGGATAGCACCGCAGTCGCTGGTGATGAGTCCGTCGAATCCCCATTCGTCACGCAATATCTGCTGTTCGTAGCGGGTCTGGGCGCAGCAAGCCTGCCCGTCAATACGTTGATAGGCACACATCACCTCAGCCACCTTTCCCTCTTGCACCAATGCCTTAAAGGCTGGCAGGTAGGTTTCCCAAAGGTCACGCTCAGGCAGGTTTTCTATATTGAAGGTGTGACGGTTCCACTCCGGACCGCTATGTACGGCAAAGTGCTTGGCACAGGCCAGTAACTTACGATATTTGCTCACGCCCAGGTCTTCGCCCTGATAGCCAACACCTTGCAGACCGCGCACCACAGCCAGTCCCATCTTGGTGGTAAGATAGGGGTCTTCGCCATAAGTTTCTTGTCCACGACCCCAACGCGGATCACGGAAGATGTTGATGTTGGGCGTCCAGAATGACAGACTTTGGTAACGCTTGATATCACCCGAACGTTTGGCTTGTTGTGCCTTTACACGGGCTTCGTCACTTACAGCAGTAAACACACGGTGGAGCAGGGCATCGTCCCATGAGGCAGCCATTGCCATGGTGATAGGGAATACGGTGGCAAAGCCATTACGACCTATGCCGTGCAGTGCTTCGTTCCACCATTGGAACTGTGGGATGCCTAGTCGTGGGATAGCTGGCGATGTGTCCATCATCAGCTTCACTTTCTCGTCCAGTGTCAGTCGTCCTAACAAGTCGTCAGCACGCTGTTCGGCTGTCAACTGAGGATTCTGGTAGGGCAGCATTTGAGCACTCACGCTCATTGCCACCGTTGTCATTAGTGTAGCTAGTAGTTTTCTCATGTTATTATTATTTTAAAATGAATTTTTTCCCGTTTTTGATATAGATGCCCTTGGTGGGATTATCTACACGGACACCTTGAAGGTTATAGATATTGTCATTCGTAAATGTTTTATCAGCATGTATACTTCCGATAGCTGTAGTTTGCTGCCCACTCCATTGTTCTCCACCTTCGTTCTGTTTTTCTGTGATATCAGCTACAAGTGAGTTCATGTATATTTCTAAATTAGTATATCCACCTTCACCAGTAGCATTTCCATCGCTCTTGTCGTTTGGATTCAAGCCATGGGCAGTTTCCCATTCGTCAGGCATGCCATCACCGTCCGTATCAACTTTTGCTTCTGTTTGGTTAAGGATAGGCCATTTTGTCCATCCGTCTCCATAAACGTCGCTAGGGTGGTCAATAATACCTTTCGCGTTGCCACTAGCTGTAAAGGTAGCCTTACCGTTCTGAGCATCGTCAACGATAATCTGGTCAAGTGCATCGCGATGTAAAGAAGCCCCAGCATATTTTAGAACCTGTTCGAAGGCCTTTTCTGCTGTATGAGTGGTTACAGTTTCATAAGTGATAGGTGTTGACATTCGGATGGTATCTTTGGTTACATCAGTATAGGTGCCATCATTGCCATTAACATCAATCTGGTTGTAAATGCCATACGTCCAGTTGTCAGCTGTTACCTCAGAATATTTGGTGTTTACATTACCATCCACATAATAGTCGCCCCATACATGCCACATCACGTCCCATTCATTAGGTGATGCTGTGTCATGCTTGGTATATTCACTAGTACGAATATTAATACTGGCTATGCGCATTCCCTTGGCACCTATCTTGGTTTCAGGACCAGGCTTATAGTAGTTGTTGACGATGTTCACATTCATGCCCTCACCACCATAGCAGCCATTGTCGATCCAGTTATAGATGACATTGTTACGCAAATCCATACGCTCATCTTTTTGGGTGCCAGGACGAGGACCAAGGCGTGGGGTACGTGAAACGTGGTGTGCTATCAAATTGTGATGATAGGAGGCTCCGCTACCACCCCAGTTTCCACCGTAGCCATGGGCTTTTTTGACGTGTGTACTATTACATAAGCTTTGTGATGCGATGCACCATTGTACTGTGATGTTCTTTGAACCATAGACAGAAAGGCATTCGTCAACACTCCAACTTACAGAACAGTGATCTACAATGATGTTCTCTGCGTCCATACCGCCCAAGCCGTCTGGTTCTCCTCCGTTTTCGTCACCAGGGCGGAAACGAACGTAGCGGACAATATTGTTTTTGTTCAGGGTGACTTGATAACCTGCAATGCAAATACCATCGCCAGGAGCAGTCTGACCAGCCAATGTTGTGTTCGTATTAAGTTTTAATGCAGATTTCAATTGAATGGTACCGCTGACATCGAAAACGATGGTACGTGGTCCTGCTTGTGCATTGGCCCATCGGAGTGTTCCTTTCGTACTTGTTTTCCCGTCATCTTCTAAAGTGGTAACGTGGTAGACATTACCACCTCGTCCGCCAGTGGTATATCGTCCAAAACCCTCTGCTCCAGGGAATGCCAGTTGCTTTTCCTGTGCCATCAGTGTGTTGCTACAGATGATGCATGTTGTTACGATAAACGCCTTAGTTAAATGATTCACCATGATGTATTTTTATTTAATTGTTATTATTTCGTTCAGGTATTTCTCCAGATTGGTATATCCATTTTTGTCTGTCAGGTTTCCGTCTGCAGCATTGTTGGGATTAAGCCCGTGACGACGCTCCCATTCGTCAGGCATACCATCGCCATCGGAATCCTTAGGCGCCTTCTTGCTTTTCAGCTCAGGCCAAGGACTCGTACCGATATGCACATCGTTCTGCGTGTTGATAATGCCTGGAGCACAACCTTCTCCTGTGAAGGTGGCTTTGCCTTCACGAACATCCTTGACGATGATGGCGTCCAGTTGGTCGCGATGTAGACTGGCTCCCGCCTTCTGAAGTACTAACTCGTAGGCTTTTTCAGCAGAGTGGGTGGTTACGGGAGCAAAGGGCATAGGCTCTCGCAGTCGGATGGTGTCCTGTGTGGTTGCTGTGTAGGTACCATCATTCCCATTGCGGTCTATCTGATTCCATACACCATAATCCCAGTTATGGAGCGTCACCTCTGGGTATTTCGAGTTCACATTACCATCCACATAGTATTTCCCCCAAACATGCCACATCTTGTCCCACACGTTTGGACGAGCAGTCCCGTGGTGCGTATATTGCGATGTTCTGATGTTGGGAGCTGCGATACGCATGCCACGCAAATCGGTTGGCGTACCAGGTCCTGGCTTATAGTAATTGTTCACGATGTTCACTGTCATGGCTTCACCACCATAACAACCATTTTCCGTCCAGTTGTAGATGACGTTGTTGCGAAGGTCCATTCGCTCATCCTCTTGAGTAAATGGGCTGGGACCGAGTCTGGGCGTGCGAGAGGTATGATGAGCTATCAGGTTGTGATGATACGATGCTCCGCTTCCTCCCCAGTTGCCTCCATATCCGTGCTTGCCTTTCTGATGACCTGCATTGTTCAGACTCTGGGCTACGATGCACCATTGCACGGTGAAGTTCTGATTGCCAAACACAGACAGGCACTCGTCAATCGACCAACTGATGGAGCAATGGTCAACAATGACATCATGACATCGGCTACCTCCCAGTCCGTCGCCCTCATGGTGGGCTACTTGACGATTGCCCAATCGGAAACGCAGATAGCGAATGATGTTGTTCGATCCTACGGAAACGGGATAATCTGCCAAACAGATGCCATCGCCTGGAGCTGTCTGACCAGCAACGGTGGTGTTCTCGGTAAACCGTAAAGGTGACTTCAGGAAAATCGTTCCTGACACATCGAACACAATCGTTTTGGCCCCTTGTTGTGCATTAGCCCAACGTAGCGTTCCTTCTTGTTTACCATCCTCCAGCGTGGTGACATGATATACCTTGCCACCTCGTCCACCCGTAGTGTAGCGTCCGAAACCTTCTGCTCCAGGAAATGCTACTGGCTTTTCTTGTGCCTGAATCTGCATGGAATTAGCAAGTACCCAGACAATCAGTAATAATCTGTTTAATGTCATGTTTGGTTTGTAGTTTGTTAGAGTATGGCGTTGCAATCTGACCAGTGAGATTAAAGTGTTTTTATAAACTCTTGAATCCTTAACAATGTAACTGCAGGAAAATCGATACTTTGCAGAACTTTAAAGTGCTTATCGTTTGATACAAGTATTTGTGCCTGACCGGCAATAGCACAATCAACGAACTTATTGTCATCCGGGTCTTGGGTGATAAGTTTGAATCGCCAACTTGGTGAAACTCTTATAAGATTCCTGCGGTTAAGTAAGACTTTAATGATTGCATCTGCGAAAATAGATGAGGTTTTTTGTGAAAGTATTTCCTCATATTCCATTAATATCTCGTTTGATACACAGATTTCTAACTTGCTTAAAAGAAATTCAGTCCATACTTTATGGTATGGGCTGGCAGATGGTAGAATGGCAAGTAGGCAGTTTGTGTCAATAACGATGCGTCTCATTTTGTTTCTTTGTATGGTGTACGCCAATGTTCGTTAAGGATTTTCTCTATGGCCTCTCCATTCAGTGAACCTTCATCCCATAGACGGTCTGCCTCTTCTTGTACTTGCTTTGCATAGAAATCGGCAAGTACTTCTTTTAACTCTGTCATTGATTGCTCGCTATGGCAGTAGTTAAACATCTCAAGGATGTGCAACTGAATAGGGTTAAACATTGTCCTGATAGTTTCCATATCATTCTCTTTTTGTGGTTCTCTGCTGCAAAGATAGTATTTTTCCTGATAACTTCCAAATTTTTGGTGATAAATGTCTTTAAAGCAACGGGTGCGGACACCGCTGTGGAGTCCGCCCTTATTTCCTGTTATGAATCCTTTTTCTTCCGTTTCTTTTCTTTTGCTTTCCGCTTAGCTTCTGCTTTACGTTGTTTCTGCCTTGCCTTGAAATCGTTATAGACGTTCAAGGCAGCAGGATATCCAGCTCCCAATGCCTTGCGATAAGCCCAGTCTGCATCACTGTAGTTGCCTAACTTCTCTAATGATACAGCCATGAAGTAATAAAGATCTGCAGTATGATAGCGCTTTTGCAAAGCACTGTCAGCATAGGCTACCGTCATTACAGAATCACCAACTTCGAAGGCGTCGTAGGCCAATTGGTACAATCGCAAGAATTCTTTACGACGTATGATGGAGTCTTCAGGCGTCTCTCGAGTAATGGCGACATCATCTACATTGCGAGCTCTTGACCAGTAATAACCTCCACCTCCGTAATTGGGCTCAGCAGCAACACCACCGTATTTGTCGTTCTCTTGCTGTGAACGCAGTCCTTTGTGATAGTGTGACTCTTGGGCATAGGCTATTCCTGTGCCGATGAAGAGTAGGGTAGTTATAATCAGTTTCTTCATTGTGTTTTTGATAACTGAGGGCGGACACATGTATATGTCCGCCCTCGGATTCTTGTATATTAGGAATTTCTAATTAACGAATTCCCTCACGCCACTTCGGAGCACCAATACCCAGTTTGTAAATATTGCTATTCTTAACCTTGTCAGTGTTGCGATAGTACAGGTTCGACGAGTTGCTGCCCTCACCAGTCAGGCTGTTGGTGTTGTGCATCGTGTTAACACCAGTCTGGTCGGGATCAACCGAGGCTCCCTGTCCCTTTTCGTCCGTAGTCTTATACGGTGGGTTGGGCTGATGCATCAGCTCCTCAGGAGAAATGTCGTCAACAAATACCTTGAAGTCGTCGATGGTACAACCATTCAAGAAGTTCAACTGCTGAGAGTTGTTCAACTTACCGAAGCTGTTGCTGGTAGCGTTGAATGCAGCTGCAGACATAATGTTAGCAGCATCACCGGTACCCGTCAGGTTGGTGTTCGTAGAATAGTTGTTGCCGAAGTCTACATTGATAGTTACACCAGATCCGTTGATCTGACGAACGTCTGAACCCTGCTGGTAGAGAGGACGAGTGTCACCCTCCTGCTTGGTCAGGATGAACAGATTGTTGCGGCAGATGAATGTACTGTTGTAAGGAATGTAGCGCATCTGGAAGATGTTACGTCCACTGGTACGTGTCGAGAAGTTGACGAAGGTGTTGTTCTCCAGCGTAATCTTGTACTGGATATTGTCACCCCATGCCAAATTCTTGTCATTGTCAGTGAACATTGCAGTACGTGGACTGTCGTAGAAGGTACAGTTACGTACAATCATATCCTTATAGATGTTTGACTTGGGACTAGCACCATCACCTGCAATCCATGCGTAACCACGTCCGTTGTTGTCATAGAATCCACAGTTGTAGAAATCACAGTCGTCAATTGTTACATTCTCGAAAGTCTTGATACGGCTACCCTGTACACGGATGAATCCACGAATCATACGCTGCAGCGAGCAACGGTGCATCTCGAAAGACTGGAGTGTTACACCCATACCATTTGAGTACATGTTGATGAAGTAGTTACCAGTACCGTTTGTTGCCTGGTTGAAGTGTACAGCCAAAGGACAATCAAAGTCGATATCCTCGAATACGAGGTGTTTCACATACAGAATGATACTTGGACTTTCACCGCTCTTCGGCTGACGACCGAACATGAAGTTACAAGACTGAACAGCTGTTCCATCTTTCCAGATACCGTTCATATAAACCTTTGCACGACCTTTACCAGCTTCAATATCTTCAGGGCGAGTGCGGAGTGTAAAGCCCTTTGAGAGACTTACATTGGTTGCGAAATAGTAGGTCTTTCCACCTTCCAGTTCAAATACCTGACCTTCAGCCAATGTTGCATCGTTGATGAAGTTGTTGATGATGTTGTCGATACGGCAAGCATCATATTTCTTAGCACCGGCAATTTCGCCATCTTTCAATATTGTTGGCTCATCCCATTCCTCACCAGTGATGTTTCTATATTTTAGCACGCGCAGTTCAGGATTATCTACATTGTGCTCAATGATGATAGGCTCGCCAACCTCACCATCGGTGCGTACCACTACGTCGTTATAGTAACGGTCAACCTGAGCAATAGGATTTGTAGAATCCTCAATACGGCATAGATATACGCTATTCTCGTCAAGACCATCAATTTCAACGTATCCACGTGCAATATCCTCTGCCGTAACTTTATAGTTAGCCCACTTAGAGTCAATAGCTGCACTGGGGTTGTCAGCAGCAGCAGTCACGTGCAGCAAGTCAACCTTGAACATACCTGTTGCCTCATCAATTTGGAAGTGTTCCAAATATTCTGTCGTACCATCGAATGCGGCATCGATATTCAGTCTGAAGGAAGTCTTTCCAACTTCTGATTGAGATAGAATGGTGGGTACCTCGTAACGCTCACCAGTAGTTATACCGCAATATTCAGCCCAACGGCGGCCAGCGCCATAGCCATACCAGTTAGAATGGTAGGGAGAACTTAGGTCAATGTTCTGAAGATTACCGTCTGCAGGAAGTGCTTTCTTTGACAGAGTACGAATGGCAAAACGATAGTCATTAGAATACTCCAGGTCAGTAAGCGTGATTTCCAATACATCGGGACCAACAATCTTGCTCCACAGAATCTTGTCAGGATTCTCCCAGTCAACAGGCTCACCGGAAGCCACGTAGGCAGGGATAGACATCTTCACCTCATAACCGGCACAGTCGTTAACACCGTACCAATAGAGGTGGATGGTGTTCACTTTATCAGGGTCTGCATGACAAGCATACGGGTCGCTGGGGTAGTCGCCCTTACCCGTGTTCTCGTTCATGCGGAACATGGTCATAAACTCACGCTCCGTGGTTGCCGAGGTGCTGTTGTCGTCCTTACAAGAGTTGAGGACTGGAACACTCATCAGGAGCATTAAGCCATATAATAATGTTTTTTTCATAACTTTCATTCTCAATATTAAAGATTAGTAGCCGTAGTAATTCTGATAGACTCCACCAGCACGCTGGATAGCTTCACTCGGATAAGGCATGATGTAACGAACAACAGGCAACTGGCTTGCACTGGTCAGAGGCCAGGGCATAGTCTCGTAAGTACCATTGTTGTTAATGGTGAAGTTCGAACTCTGGTTAGCCATGATGTAGCCCATGAATGAATAGAGACACTCATTGCGAGGAGCACCGGCACCGTCATTGTACCAGTTGAAGAAGTCGGCTTGCAACCACGAAGAACCGGGGTTCTGAACGTTGACATACAGACAGTTGTCTGGGTCGCCTTCCTTCTTGTAGAACTCAAAGATATCCAATGTGGTGTTAGGATAGATGTTGATGTTCTTGGGGTTGGCAATCTGGTTGTAGAATGCGGAGGTAGGCAGGTCGGCAGGGATACCGTCGAACTGAGAGGCAGGCTCCAGGAAGTCAGAACCGCCACCACCGGCAGACTCGGCAACACCGTACATACGGAGGAATGCCCAGTAGATAACTTCGGCATACATGTTGTTACGAACCAGGTCGCGCCAACGCATATTCTCACCGCAGAGCTCCCACTTACGCTCGTTGAGAACCAGCGTCAGGAATTCCTCCTTGCTGGTGGCAGCTGCTACATAAGCGTCAACCTTGGTAGCGTGATCAGCTGAGGCAAATGCACGATAACGTACTTCCTTCAGGGCATCAGCGGCACTCTTGCCACACTTGCCGACACCGTTAGGACCGCTAATCTCGTTAATGGCTTCAGCATACATCAGCAGCACGTCAGCATAGCGGATATAAGGGAAGTTGATTCCTGTGTTACCTTCGCTACGTGGATCGGTATTGATAGTAGACCAGAACTTAGACCATTTGTTGTTATGAGCACCGTAGAACGTACCGCTACGAAGACGGGGAGTTCCATCGTAGTCATAGTACCACAGTCCGTTGATGAAGTCACGGCGCAGGTCGTCTCTGTCAAAGGTGAAGCGGAAGAATGCGCTCAGACGTGAGCTTCCACCCGACTTACCCCATACATTGATACCTGTAGAGGTTCCTTCATAGACATTACCCGTAGGACCTTGTATGTAACCTACATTACCAGATACATTGTATGTAAATGGTAATTCGAAGATAGGATCATCGCTGTTGTTCAATTTGTAATTACACTCATCAGTGAAAACCTCTCTCAAAGAAAGACTCAATTGGTGAGTTCCTGCAATGATTACAGAATCACAAGCATCAGCCGCAATCTTGTAATACTCCTGATAATTAGAAGGGCGGCTCATTGTACCATAGCTCTTGGGATTGCTCTTGTCAGGATGCAGTGAGTAACCACCAGCCTGCATAGCAATACGGGCAATCATGGCGTAAGCAGCCTCACGAGAAGGACGCTCAACAGTGCAATCAACAGTTGACTTCATGCGAGGTGCTATTTCTTTTAGGTCAGCAATAAGCTGCTTCTGAATCTCCTCACGGTCAGTTACAGGAATTACATAATCTGAGGTCTCGATACTGGGAGTGAATGTGAAAGGTACATCACCGAAGTACCAAATAAGATCATAGTAGAACATAGCACGGAGAACCTTTGCCTCACCCATCATCTGGACAATATCCTCGTCACCACTCTTGTACAGGTCGCTTCGTTCCAAATTGTAGATGAAGTTGTTGGCGGTTTCAATGCTCTTGTAGAGTTGTTTCCATGCCTTACCAACAGCACTGTTGTTTACGTTGACGTCGAAGCGTTGAGGGGCATTACCTGTAGCTGTCTCAGATCCGTTAGAAGCGAAGTCAACATCACTGTTAAGCATCAAACTTCCATAGAAGCTGTTTCCATAGGTGTCTCCTGACAAAGCCTGAACGTAGACATTGTTCAGAGCTGTACTGATTTCCGACGGCTTGGTGAAAATACTCTCATTGGTCTGCTTTGATGGTGCATCGATGTCAAGAAAATCGTTGCATGCCGTAAGAGCAGTCAGAGCCAAGCCTGTCATTAATATATTCTTGAGTTTCATATTCTTCTTTCTGTTTAAGTGTTAGAAGTTAATGTTTGCACCAAATATGAAGTTGCGGCTTCGTGGATAACGGTTGTAGTCCATGTTAGGAGACAGACCGGTCTGAATGTCGACTTCAGGATCGTAGCCCTTGTATTTGGTAATGATGAAGAGGTTAGAGGTGCTCACATAGAGACGCAGTTTCGACAGACCAGCTTTCTTAATCCACTTTGTTGGGAATGTATAACCGATGGTTATGTCAGAACAACGCAGGAATGAACCGTCCTCTACGAAGTAAGAGAATAATACATTATTATTAATGTCTGCGGGATTCCACAAGCTGCGGTTAGCATTGAGGGCCATATACTCCTCGGTTGCACCGTCGTCGTAGTAGTTCTTGTAGAGGTTCTCGAAGTCTGTTGGACGGGTATAAGTCCAACCATCCTTGAATTCTGACAGAACGTTGGTAAATGAAGTATTGCTTGTTGTACCTGCAGAAGACAATGCGAAGGCTGTAGCGTTATATACATCGAAGTCCAGCATATAGGTGAAGTTTGCTGTGAAATCGAAGTCCTTCCACTGACCGCTCAAGCCGAAACCACCCTGATACTTCGGATTGGTATTACCAATAACAGTCTTATCATTGTCGTCAATGATACCGTCGCCGTTCAGATCCTTGAACTTAACCTTACCAGGCAGTGTTGCATTACCAGAGTTAGAACTGTTCATGACACCGTCGATGTTAACGGTACCTGGATTAGGAACTGCTAGGAAGTTCTGGTTTGAGTCGAAAGTGAATTCGTCGAAACTATAAAGTCCGTCATAAACGAAGCCCCACATCTGTCCCAGTTCTTCACCAACCTTCAAACGATAGTCACCTGTGGTACTACCCGTAGAAGAAGCCCACTGGCTACTGTTGGTATATATAACGTTATCTGTACCATTCAGTTTCTCAACAATCATCTTGTTGTGACCGAGTGTGAAGTTTGCACTCAAGACATAATCCTTACCACGAAGAATGTCGCCATTGATAGTCAACTCCCAACCCTTGTTGCTAACCTCACCGATGTTCTGGGTCTGAACTTCATAACCAGTGGTGTAGGGGATTGGTGAAGAATAAAGCAAGTCAGATGTCTTATTCCAATATACCTCTGGGGTAATTGTCAGGCGGCTATCGAACAGGCTGATATCCAATGCCAAGTTACGAGTCAGCGTAGTCTCCCACTTAATGTCAGGGTTGGCAAGCGTCTTACCTACACTGTAGTATTTCTCACCATCCTTAGTTGACTCACCGAAGCCAGGGCCACCCGTTGCATTGATGCTATAGAGATAGCGCCAGAGGTCTGCTCCAATACGGTTGTTACCAGAAAGACCGATAGCGGCACGCAGTTTCAAGTTGTTAATCCACTTGATGTCCTTCATGAATTTCTCCTGAGAGATGACCCAACCTCCAGATACAGAGGGGAAATAGCCCCACTGGTTTCCTGGCTTGAAGTAGGTTGAACCGTCAGCACGCATCGTGACAGAAAGCAGATAGCGGTGCTTATAGTTGTATGAGGCCTGTCCGAAGAAAGAGGCCATACGGTCAGAGGTGCTCAGCGTAGAGGTAGCCTGATAGGCGTTACCCAGTGCCATGTTGTTCCATGCCTCCTGAGCAGTAACGTCACGACCGAAGTAGCGGTTCTGCATATAGTCTTCCTTATACTGGCTGTCATGAATTTCAGCACCGAGCAGGAATGACAGATTGTGGTCTTTATTCAGAGTCATGTCATAAGCAGCCGTATTCGTCCATGTATAAGAAGATACGCGACGATTTGTGATATTGGCAACAGGCAGGTTGTTGTTTGACTTACCAGTCTTGGTCATAAAGCCATAGAACTGATTGGTGTCACGGAATGACAGAGAGTGTGCAAATTCTGTCTTCAAGGTCAGACCCTTGATGGGTTTCCAGTCTAAGCTAACCTGGTTGATAATCGTGTACATGTGCTTTTTTGTCTGGTTCTGACCAATATCGCTGACAGGATTGGTATAAGCGAAGATTGCCTCATCGTCTGGGTCAACGGTCTTGGGATCCCAGAAAGCAAATTCACGCAGACCATTTGTAGGACGATAACGTAGCACGTCGATGATACCACCAGAGCCTACACGTGAACCACCAGAACCGATATCACGACGATAGGTGAACTTAGGATTGTAGTTCAACGTAAGGTTATTGGTAATCTGAGCTACGATTTTGGTGTTCAAGTTGATACGACGAACACCTGTATCTAAGATGATACCACGGTCGTCAGACAGTGTTCCTGAAATGTTAAAACGCAATTTGTCAGTACCACCACCGAGAGTAACGTTGCCAGAATAGCTCAAAGGTGTATCGCCCATAACTTCATCCTGCCAGTCGTGAGTAACGGCACGGCTGTAGACATCGATGTCATCACGGTTACCGAAGTTGCCACGGAAGTACTTAGCGGCATTACTACGGGTAGAACCAGCAGCTGCACGATCCCACTGATAGCGAACGAACTCCTGCGTATTCATCAGATTCAGTGTCTTGGAGATGTGGCTTAATTGAAGACGGCCGTTGAATCCAACCTGAACCTTACCTTCTTTTGCAGATTTAGTGGTTACAACAACTACGCCATTACCACCTCGTGCACCATAGATAGCGGTCAGAGAGGCATCCTTCAGGACGTCAATGCTTGCGATATCCGTTGGAGGAATATCGTTGATGTTGTCAGCCTCGAAACCATCGACAATAAAGAGAGGACGGTTTTCTGAGGTTACTGACGTTGCACCACGCACGCGGATGTTGATGTCGGCACCTGGCTGACCGTCGACGGTAGTAATCTGCACACCGGCAATCTTACCCGTCAGGGCCTCAGCAGCTGATGATACAGGTACAGCAGCCAGTTTGGCACCGCTGACCGAACCTACCGAACCGGTCAAGTCCTTACGAGCCTTGCTGGTGTAACCAACAACAACGACCTCTTCGAGGGATGCGTTGTCATCCAGCAACTTAATTTGCATGTCGGGACCCGCGGTGACTTCCTGTGTGACCATACCGATGTATGATATCACAACTGTCTTGCCATTCTGCAGCTTCAGTGTGAAGTTACCGTCAAAGTCGGTCACTGCTGCATTCTTGGGATTTCCCTTCTCTACTACGGTTGCGCCAATAACTGGTTCGCCAGTCTGGTCGGTAACCGTTCCCTTAGCTGTGGTCTGTGCAGACAGATTGCCCACGACTAAGAGCAAGCACATGATTAGTGCTGTTCGAAAGATACTCTTAAATTTAACAGACATAAA
>Ga0310695_10004233_pt1 | contig 26833 bp, 54 predicted proteins | sample RumenRJG_04DNA_FD_203882 | JGI IMG/M metagenome (GOLD analysis project Ga0310695, IMG submission 203882) | Bovine rumen microbial communities from Lethbridge, Alberta, Canada - RJG_04 (v2) (version 2) | ecosystem: Host-associated > Mammals > Digestive system > Stomach > Rumen | place: Canada... | reverse complement strand
AAGTTATGGAAATAACCTTGACAAATTTACATGGGCATGTTCTCAGATCCATGCCTGTTAATAACCTTGAACATGCAAGGGTAATCTGTTATAATATAAATGTAAGCAATAAAGAAATGAGGTACAAACTATGACAACTTTCACAGACGAAAATTTTACAGGTTACGAATTCAGATGCACAACTGCATCAGCAAACACAGGCTTTAAACATATATGCGAAGTCTACAAAAATAATGAACCAATAGACTCATGCCTGTCTGTTGTAAACTGGGGTAACAGAACTTGGGAATCCTTCCAATATGCCACAGTATTACAAGACTCTAAGGATAAACTCACAAACCTATTAGACGGTATTGAAAAACCTGAAATAGACTATAACTTCCTATCCAAATTAGTGGAACAGGATATTATAACAGACTACGGAGAATTAGAGAATGGTGAAACTGCTATAATGTTCGACACTTGGGAACAGGTTGAAGGTAAAGACGAAAGAACCTATGTAGAAGGTGAAGGAATGGTGAAGACGGGAAACTTTATTAAATCCCCTTATGCTAAATTAAGAGACTTAGCAGAGAAGGGATTACTTAAACCTTCAGTTCAACTTACTATAGTTAATGTAGAATATGTATTCACAGACCAATACATGAAATGCGATGATTGCGGAAGAATTTTTGATTACACTTGGGGCGACCTTACTTATGTAGAAGAAGAAGGAATGATGCTTTGTGATGATTGCATAAATTCAGAATACAGAATTGAATCTTTGATTGAAAGAGCTAAGGATGATTTAAGACAGGCTCTTAAACCAACAGTTGACCAATCTATAATAGAAGGATTAGGATACTCTTTAATTGAAGGTGATAACTTCTCCTTTGCACCTGACAGATACTTTGTAAATAATGTATCAGAAGAATGGGTAGATAAATTTATACATAAGTATAATGGATTTGTTCAAATCTATCAGGTAGAACAATTCGATTGTCCTTTCCAAATTTGGGTACCTTCGGAAGTATTAGAGAAGGCTCAAAGAGAAGTAGATTTTAAATTTAATAGATAAAAGTCCTGGGGAAACTCTTTCCCCATAAGGCTTTGCAACCCCTCAATTCTATATGCTTACACTGGTGAAACCCTCTCTATGAGAGGGTAAAGCCATACGCAATTTCAAAATCAACCTCTGGGAAAACCCTTGCACCACAAGAGCTTTGCCATAGAATGATTTTTATTTTGCACTCTCAAACCCTTGCACCATAAGGCTTTCCCCATAGATTTTAACAAAACTTAATTAAATTTGATTAAATAATTTGACACACTTTAAAATAGGTGATATAATAAAAAGGCTAAAAATTAAAACTCTCTCTCTTTAAGAAAGCTCAAGAGATATATAATATAAAAAGAGCTTTGAAGTCTGTAGTTATCCGCTACAGGCTTTATATTTATTACATTATAAAAGTAGAAAAACTAAATAAGAGAATATAAGAGTTCTTTGTCCCTTATTCTTTCTCACTTACTTATCTACTTTTATACTTCGGGATATTTCGTACCCACTCTCTCTTTGTTACACTGGTAGATAGCAAAAGTAAGTGAGTTTTCTTATATAACCTTGACAAATTTACATGAGCATGTTCTAAAATAACCTTGACTATTATACCTATTTTGTGTTATACTTAATCATGTAATGGTTAAGTATAACACAAAACGAACTGACCTTACACATAGCACATTATACTATATACATATACACCACACCAACAGGAAGAACCCACCGCATATAACTGCACCTTGCATAAGTACTGTAAAGCTATGCACCACTCCTCTGACACAGAGAACCTTATGCAACCCCACAGAGCTAATGCAATAGTGCATATATACATGTATAAGAGAACACCATGAGAATATACATGCATATATATAAGAGAACACCATGAGAACATACATGCAAAATCAAATAAAAGTTATTCCAAAGTACATATTAAATTATATAGTGTAACAAGAGAAATGTTACAGATAAACTGAATAAAATTACAGAAAGTCCTGAAAACAGGCACAGGGCTTGCTTTTTTATGCCACCGCACCCACTTTCCCTTACAACCACAGTTACTTTACACTTCTTAATAATCCACCAAAATACACTCATTCCTTACACCTCTCACCCAAATCCCTTGCTATACTTACTATTCCACCTATTTTATATCTACCCGATACAAACCTTTACAAACCTCTCTACACGATATACCTCATAGATATATCTATCCGATACATATTACTACCACAAGTCTTATCTATTCTTAATTTCCGCACTTTTCATATATCTACACGATATATCTAAAAGGTACATTCTTTACTTTTCTTCATATTTTATGGGATAATGTATTCATACCCCTTTGACTATACTACATGAAATAACCTTGAACATAAATACAATACATGTTATAATAATAGTATAAGAAATCAGAAAACAAAAGGAGTTAAATACTTATGGACAATATGAAAAATAAATACATGCTTGACAGAGCAGGACAAGACTATAGACCTAAAGAAGAAAAACCTAGACATATCTTTTTCTTTAAAGGACACTATATTATGATAAGTGAAGACTATAGAGATGTATGGGTACTTACAAGGAATTCTTATTTTTCTACTCATAACAATTCTTTAGACGAGTCTTTAGTTCAAGGTATGGAAGAAGTCTATAATATAAACAAAAGAAACTATGACAGAGAAATAGAGAGGGAAAACAAAGAAGAAAAAGAAACTGCTATAAGGGAACAATTAGAACCTTATATGAAAGTTATTATTAAAGAAATTATGGCAAGTAAAGAAAAATAAACCTTGAACATAAATACAATACATGTTATAATAATAGTATAAGAAAAACAAAAGGAGTTAAAATACTATGAATATTATAGAAAGCATGGAGTCAACAGGTACAATATATCTATTAAGATACTCAAGAGGTTACTCATCACAACCCGACGAACTCTTAACTGAAAAAGCACTAATAAATAATGCTGACTGCTCTGCTTATTGTACTGGCTATGACAGTATTTGCACCTTAGAGGATGCTATCGAATACTATGAAAGCATAGGTTATGAAATCTATAAACTAACAAATATTCAAGTAGAACACTTAACAAAATAAAAGGAGTTAAATACTTATGGGAATACATACTATATACATGCAAGATAAATCTATACACCATATACAGGAAGAACACAGAGGTATTATATACTCTTATATATCTAACATACAACAGGATAATATCTTTGCTATTATTAAATATACTATGCCTTTAGAAATAGAGAATATATTCAAGAATAGAAATAATATATCTCATACTATAAATAACAGAGATACTTTATACATAGCACTTACTTATTCTAATAACAGGTATTATCTTACTATGGATATATGCCAGTCAGAGGACTTGGACTATTCTCATACAGAGGTATTAAGAATTATAGGCTCAAATATAGACAATGTAATGAGAGCATATCAGAAATTTTATACTACTTCTGCTTTCTATAACAGAATTTTATCTGCTATCAGAGGGGATGCTTATACAAGTAGGAATTATATAAATGCGGACGAAGAAGAAAATCAAAGGAAATAAAATAACCTTCATAACCTTGAACTTATAAAAGAAATCTGTTATAATAATAGTATAAGAAAACAAAAGGAGTTAAATCTTATGAAAACTGTAGACGCAGATATTGTTAAAGAAATCAGTAATTATGTAAATAGCTATAGTTCTGACTACAAGGAATTTGCAAGACTCATGTCTTATGAACACAGGACACTTCAACAACAATTTACTAAGTTATGTATAGCATGGCTTAAGGAATTATCTGAAACTGAAAACTATGACCTTAGAAATGAGGGAAGTATTAAATTTGCACAAAGTATTAAAGACAAATTAGTAAACTTACCTTTAATATAATATAGAAAAATAACCTTGAACTTAAATACAATACATGCTATAATAATAGTATAAAACAAAGGAGTTAAAATCATGAAAGAAATTATCACACCTTCCAACAAAACTATATTTACAGAAGAAGAAATAAGTAAAATCTTAGGAATTATTTCTTCTGAAAAAGGTTCAATAAGTTCTCGAATTGACGGACTTACTTATTATACTATTAACAAAGCACCTAATAATGAGAAGAAAGAAAGACAGTTTGAGGTTACTTTACATTATCATGCACCTTCTTACTTTGAAAGCAAATCTCATATTATGGGATACTTTGAAACACTTAACTTTTTTAAACTACTTAAGGAAATAGAATTATTTACAGGAATTTAAAATTATGCTTATTAGTGAACTTATACATGAATTAGAATTATGTCAAGAACGGTTTAAAGGTGAAGACATGCCTATCCTTATTTCTTATAAAGGAGAAAATGGGGATAGGGAGTACACAGAGGACTATACTGTAGACCTTCTCTCCTCTCATATCGTAGAAATACATATAATATAAAATAACCTTGAACATAAATAATAAATCTGTTATAATATAAATGTAAACAGAAAACAAAGGAGTTAAACTATGAAACAATTTTTATGTATATGGGATAAAGAAGTATTCCACACAGAAAACATAACAGAAATTAAAGGTATAGAATTCTTTACTCTTGGGAATGGGTATAGTAAAGAAGAAATAGAAGATATAAATAACATGGAAGTCGGAGACTTATACAATACCCCTACATACCCTAATCAGCATATTATTACAAGGATAAAGGATATATAATCTTAATAAATCTTAATAACCTTGAACATACAAATAAAATCTGTTATAATATAAATGTAAGCAGTTAAAACAAAGGAGTTAAAATCATGAAACTAATTAACGACATTTCTTTACAAGTAGACATTTTTGTAGAAGACGGACAATACAAAGTCTTTATAGCGGAAGAAAATTCCACAGGCTCTACTACTTCAAATATAAAAAGTATAAAAGACATTAGCAAGGCACTTGAAGACTACTTATCAGATATTTTATAAGGAGTTAAAATTATGGAACACGCACAATATTTAATAGAAGATATTCCTTACAACGAAGTAGAAGAAATCGTTGACGGAAACTTAGGAACTAAAGTAGAACTTATTGAAACTTATGGACTTGAAAGAAACAGAGTTAGCATAAGATACACAGACAGAGATAACTTATTCTCTGCACTTCAAGAACTATATGATAATGGGGCAAGTTATCAAGAAGTATAGAATAACCTTGAACATCAAAAATAAATCTGTTATAATAAATATGTAAACAGTTAAAACAAAGGAGTTAAAATCATGTACATCAACAAAGTTATTTTTATGGAATTTGACGAAATTGGAAACTTAGACACTAAATACGGAGACCAAATCGTACAAAGAACTGACTACGGCACAACAGAAATCTTAGCTGACACTATTCAAGACCTTATTGCAGACCTTGAAGGTGATAATGCAGAAGAATACAACTTTACTAAAGAAGAACTATTGGAAGACCTTAACAATTCTTTAGGAACTGACGTAGTAGAATTATTACTAAATGACGGCTTGGACTTCATCTTAGTAGTATAACCTTGAACATTAAAAAGAAATATGTTATATTAAGAGTATAAGGAATGGAAGGGAATATTCGCCCCTTTGGAGTATAGCGACAGGTACTCACATTCCCCTTAATAAAATAGAAGGAAATTAAACTATGACAAAAGAAATTACATACGCAATTATAGTATACGAGTATCACTCTTTAGACAAAGAAGAATACACCTTATACGGAATAAATAAGGATAGACTACAAAAGACTATAGCTGACTGTCTTAAAGAAAATAAATGCTTTAAGGTAGCAGTTTTTGACGGAGAATAAGGAAATGGAGAACACGCAAAAAACTTTCACAATAAAATTACATACCACTAATACAAATATTGACAGAGAAACAATCAGAGAATTTCTAAATAATGCTATTGAAAACAGTAGTCTTAAAGAAGACTTAACTTATAGTGTAGATGAAAAAGTCGGAGTATTATTTAATTTCTTGAACGATACTATGGCTTTCAGCTCTTTTATAAGAAATACAAAAGAAGACTTCTTAGAGGACTACCCATATTTTGCAGAGGAGTATGACTTCTGCTTATCAGAATTCAATAAGCATAAACAAGATGCTCTTATAACCTTCTTAGAAAACACAAGTACCAAAGAACTTACAGAACCTTATGGCTTATTACCTAAAGACTTTGGGTATTGTGTAGGACAGTATATTAAAAACAATATGACACAGGAAGAACAAATCGAATTTTTGAAAGTTATAGCAAGTAAAGGACTAAGAATAGAAATTTATTAAAAATAACCTTGAACATTAAAAAGAAATATGTTATATTAAAAGTACAAAGTGGTTAAAGCAAAAAGCGAGTTACACATTAAACAACTCAACACTCTTTGGCACATGCGTCAGAGTATAAAGAATAAATGCGGACGAACGTCTTTCGGGAATTTCTAACATCAAGCACAAAACAGTAAATTCCCACTGTATAATAAAACAAAGGAGTTAAAATCATGGGCTTAGACTTAACAATCAGAACACAATCAAACTTTACAACAAATGAAAAAGGACAGGACACTTGGACTGTTACATGTATCGGAAACTTAAGAAATTGCTGGGAAATCTTAGAAGAAATACAGAACTACACCGAATTAAACAACTGTACTACTGTTTCTGTATATGGCAAACACTTCCACAAAATCTTGGAAGACCTTAAAGAAGAACTTCCTACTTTAGATAAAAACAAAGCAGACGTAGAATATGAAATCAAATGTCTTGAAGAACTTATTAAAGAGAATAATATTGAAGACAATGACATGGAAAGTTACGAGGTTCGTGCTTGGTTCTAAAAATTAGAGACCACTCACAAGCTCAAGAAGGCACTTAAAATATATAAGGACATAAAAGAATACCTAACTAATATAAAATTCCTCAAGAAATTAAAGCAGACCACCTTAAATAAAGAAATAAATATAAGGAGACCACACAAAATGCAAATAGAATTATATGACAAAGTACAAATAAAAGCTCTCTTATCAGAAGGAGACGACACCCACACAGTAGTTACAAGAACTAAAGACCGTGAAGGTAATGTAATGTTTGCTTTAGAGGACGAAGACGGCTTTTTATTAGAAGAAGTATTTTACCCCTCTCAACTAATCAAAGTACAGGAGAATGACTAATGGCAACCACAGAAAAATTATCATACGAAGAATTCAATAATAACTTAGACCAATTCATAGGTAGCATGAACTTCTACCCTGTAGCTTTCTCACATATTATATTTACAGACGGTATAAAGTACTTTGCTGAAACTTGTGAATGCTTTTGGCTATTAGACCTTATCGTTTATAACTTGGAAAGAATACACAGACAACTTGGTGCTTTATTCATAGACATTGAAGTAAATAAAAGGCACACAGTACACATAACAGTTAGGGAAGACAAAGACATGCCTATAGTATTCGAAAAGAAACAAAGAGACCTTTGTAAAATAATACCTGTAGGCACATACAGATTCTACCTTATGGATAACACTTTATTATTACCCTCTGAATATTAACTTGAAAGGAGTTACACTATGGCTTGGAAGAACACAGACATTGAAAAAATTAGAGAATACAACCGACAATACTATCAAAAGAAAGTAAAAGAAAAACGTGCAAAAGAAAAAGCAGGACGTAGCATAACTAAGGAATGTCCTATATGCCACACTACTTTTACAACTGATAAACCAAATCAAAAGTATTGTTGTGATGCGTGCAAGAAAATTTCTGTTAAAATCAAAGGAATTATTTACAGAAGAACTCAAGAATACAAAGACAAATTAAATGAATACAGGCACTCTGACAAATTCAAAGAACAACAAAAACAATACAGACAAAGTGAAAAGTACAAAGCATACAGAAAAGAATATGTAAAGACAGACAAGTATAAAGAAATTGCTAAAAGATATTTACAGTCTGACAAAGGTAAAGCTACTTTACAAAGATATGCAGAAAAAAGAAAAGCAAATGGTTGGAAACCGCTTAAAACAAGCAAAGAAGAATAACCTTGAACTTAAATAATAAATCTGTTATACTAATAATGTAAACAGAAAAACAAAGGAGTTAAAGCTATGGCAAGGACTGTAGAATTAACAGGAGACGAATTAAACTTTCTCCTAACAAACAAAGAAATAAATGTACCTACGGCAAGCAGAAGTATTCAAATCTTTACAAATAGAAACGAGAAAGAACTTCTCTTGAACTATGAAGGACAAGGTTACAGACCTGTTAAAGTTACAATAGAATTCGAGTACGACGAAAATATTCACTTTTCGGAAGGAGACGACTAATGAAAGAACCTTTAGAACTAACTGAAAAAGAAAGAGATATCTTATTCTCTTTATTATTAAAAGAAATAAGAGACATAGATAACTACAATGCAGTAGTACAGGCACACTTGAAATCTTATAAGGAAGACTTACATACAATCTATAATAAAGTTGTAGCTAACATGGACGAGGACTAATCAATGTTTGACAGAATCAAAGACCAAAGGAAGAAGAAGAAATCAGAACAAGTTATAGTAAATGGCAAGGCTTGGGATAAGGAAAGTCTCAAAGACTTATTAGACAGGAATGACAAAGCCGTGTACCGTGCAATACTTCTTATCTATAGTTTTCAAACAGACGAAGAAAAATACATGGGTACTACAAAGACTGTAAACGGAAAAGGCTTTAGCAAATTTGACGTGGAAGTCTTATCAAGTTTTGCTATGCAATTACGCAGAGGACAGGAACTCTCACTCAAACAAATGTATATAGCAAGACCTAAAATTAAAAAGTATGTAGGACAAATCCTACAGTATATGAAAGACAGAGAAGAAAATAAATAACCTTGAACTTAAATAATAAATCTGTTATAATAAATATGTAAACAGAAAACAAAGGAGTTAAAATCATGACAGAAAACGGAACTTTAAGAGTATACCATATAAGAAACGGACATATTGCCCATCAAGGAAATGTTACAAGTCCTATGCAAGCTATTGCACTTATAGAACAATGGGCAGACGAAGACCTTCATAATCCGAGTGTATCCTTCAATGCTTTTGGCTTGGAAGTCTATGACGACACAGACCTTCCCGAAGGAGACAAGGGAACTGACGAAGGTTGGAGTGAATGGTATAACAGTGAAGGACAGGATATAGCTGAACTCATGGATACCATTGAGGAAATGTTACAATAACCTTGAACTTAAAAATAAAATACGTTATAATAAATATGTAAACAGATAAAACAAAGGAGTTAAATCATGGGGCAAAGAACCGCAATATTATTAAAGAAAAATTTTGGAAACAATAGAAGTACAATCACACTCATTCATCACCAATGGGGTATAGGTAAAGTAATGCCTTCTATCTTTATGCAAGAAGTATTAAAGTTAGCTTACCCTATGAATAGAAGTCTTGAGTCTTTCTACATAGGAGACTTAAAAGAAAAGAATAAATTACCTATAGACTATTTCTTTACCTTTGAACCTTTGAGCAATACTGACAATAACTATATTACAAACAAAGAAGTTGCTACAGATGATCCGAATGAGGATATATGGAGACAAGAGGTCAGAGTTAGATACGGAAGACAAACAGATAACAACAACGGACTTATGCTCGTTGAAGTTACACAAAACTATGATAAAGAAGGAATGCCCGAAACCTATGGACACATGCTCTCTGTTAAAGTTGGCTTTGCTCTTGGCTCGGAAGAAATCTCAATAGAACACCCACACTTACAACGTTGGATAGACGTAGAACCCGAATTTGTACGTCTTGTTAGTATGGAAGAATATGTCTTGAGAACCTTTAGAAGTCGTGATGAAGAAGTACAAAAGTACTCAAAGAAATTTGTTAAGGCATGCAGAACTCTTATGGAACTTGAAGACGTTGAAGAAGTCTATGACAAGAAGGGTTTAAAGAAACGTGAAGAACGTGAACAACATATCTTGAATTGTATAGACGGACTTACAAAGGACTTACCCGACGGAGTTGAAATAGAAGTACCACTTGAATTTCAAGAAGTACAAAACTTATATGTATAGGAGACAAGACCATGCACAAGATACAAATATGGAATTGGACGGAATCAAACCCTGTTATAAAAGAACTTTTTGTTACCGCAGAAGAATTACAGAAGTGGAAAGATATATCAGACTATGATAAAGACCGTGATACCTATGCCACAACAGACAAAGCATGGTGCGAAATAAAATAACCTTGAACTTAAATAATAAATCTGTTATAATAAATATGTAAACAGAAAACAAAGGAGTTAAAATCATGACAGACAATGTTACTACAAACTTTACAGAAGAATCTTTAAAAGTTGGAAATACAGTTTATGTTTCTTTAGGCACAGACGACGAAGACTTGGCTGACTATCTTGAAGAACACGGAGACCAAATTACTATTACAGAAGTAGAACTTGACGGAGACGAACTCACAGGAAACTTTTGGGGAATGTCTGCTGACGGTGAGGACTGCCCTTACCACTTAGAATGGAGAGACGTCTATGCCGTAGACGTGGATGCCGTAGAAAACTTGGCACTCAAAGTATTTAAAAACTTATCTAATAAAGAAGTTATAGAGTACACTTGCACGGCAATTAACTCTCTGCAATCAACAGGTGAACCTTTAGACTTATCACAAACAACCACTATTAAAGTTGTTCAATCCTTCATTATTGACACCCTTATTACAAACGAAATCCGTGAAGGGTTTAGAAATGCAATCACAGGGGAACTTGAATAACCTTGAACACTAAAATAAAATCTGTTATACTAATAATGTAAACAGTTAAAACAAAAGGAAGTTAAAATAAAATGAAATGCACAAACAATCAATACAAAAAATTTACAATAAAAAGTTTACTTAACTCCTTAGAAGAAATAATGGCTCGGAATCCAGAAATAACTTTGGACTCCGAAGTCATTATCTCCGACGTCAACATGAGCTTTTTTAAACAGGAAGTTAAAATTTATCCTACACACGACTACAAAGACAGACAAATGAAAGTAGGAATTTATCTCAACCCTTATGAAAAAGACGAACTCATAGACACAACGGAAGAAGAACCTAAGGAAGAAATAAAAGAAGTAAACCCACACAATGCACAAGCTATTAAACAAATCACAGAAGAACTCTCACAGGTAAATCAACCACAACCACAAGAAGAACCACAACCTATTAAGCAAGATATGAGCTTGGCTTGGATAGATAAGTACACACGGAGATAAACTTATGACACAAACTATACAGGAAGTATTTAAACAATTTTGTAAAGAAAGACACGCAGAGGACAAAGGAAGAAATCATGACCTCTTGCAAGAAGTCTATGCAAGTACGGAATTCTTTGATACAACCTTGTATAAATTTGTAGGTATAGAATATGACTTTGACAAATTCAATAGCAGAACCTATATGGCTTACTTCTCCACAGAAGACTTATGTATTCCTTTTCAAAATAACTTTATTAAAATAGAAGAAAACAAATACATATTCTTAAGAGAGTATGCCCCTGATATCCTGACAGGCACAATGTTTATACCTAACTACATAGACAAAGTATCTTTAAACATTCCCTTTAGGATAGAAATAGGAGAAACAACCTCTGTAATTATATCAGACTTTTATGTAGATATATTAAAAGATAGAATAGAAAGAATAGTCAGAGACTTATTTGTAATAGTTATATCAGTATGTAAAACCTTAAGCGAACTTTCAAAGAAGTCTGTAGCCGTTGATAAACCTTCAAATCCAAACCTATGTGAATACTACAGAAGGAAAAGAAAACCTACAATTAAGATACCTCAAAGACCTATATATTATATTCTTGGAGAAAAGAATGAAGACGTATCAGTAAAGTACAGATACATACAACCCAAAGGAACTTTGGAATATTCTTTTGCCTTCAAAGTTAGAGGACACTGGAGACATATTAACGAAGGAACTTTTGGAAAAGACCGCAACGGAAATTATAATGTTAAAGGCTATACTTGGGTTACAGAATATACAAAGGGAGAAGGAGAACTCGCAAAAAGAATAAGAGTTATAGAATAACCTTGAACATTAAAAAGTTATCTGTTATAATATAAATATACAAAACAAAAGGGACATACTATGAGAAACAAATCAGAATACATTAACAACAGAATTGAAAAGCTCTTTGGAAAAGTCGGAAGACGTAAAGGAGACTTTTATTGTTATGGCTCGTCTATTGCAGAAGTTGTAAATGACGGCGGTGGTATTCATATTGTACTCACAGGAAGAACTACTACAGACTTAATAGAAAAACTTGATGCAATAAACGACTATACAAACTTTAAAAAGTATCAAGAAAGCAAGTCGCCCGAAGAAAGCATATAGGCAGAACCCACACAGTATTTAGCTTTCCACAGGTGAAACCTAATCAAAAAATTTCATGAAATTTTGAAATTTATATAAGGACAAAATAACCTTGAACTTAAATAATAAATCTGTTATAATATAAATGTAAACAGAAAAACAAAAGGAGTTAAAATCATGAAAGCACCACACAAAGTACAATCTTTTTATCAAGTAAGAACCTACTACGGACTTAACACAGACGAAACTACTTCTTGCTTATCCTTCAATAGTTACAATAAAGCTAAAAAGTACTTTGAAAAAGAAACTAAAAGAGCAAACAGAGAATACTTAGTTGAACTCTTGTCTGTAGTTGAAATACAAGAAACTAAGGACACAAGTAAAACTGAATCACAGTACTTGTCTTTAGGTGATAACTTATAATAAATATAAAGGAGTTAAAATCATGACAAGAAAAAAATCTATAGAAAAATTCTTAAAACAAGTTGAAAAAGAAACTGACATAGGTTTTAGTATTTCTGAAAACGGTGGAAATGCTAAAGAACATGGCTACGTTATAGAAGGTGAGTATTGGTCTGACTTAGGTGAAGACGTACTTATTACATTAGTAGTAGACCATGCTGACATAGACGAAATCGTGAATGCTATGTATGACTATGCTGAAGGCTTTGATGCTGAAGACCATGCCACAGAATTATATAATCTGCATGGAGCATACGGAACACCTACAAGCCTTAGAGCCTTATTAGAAGACGCAGATGAACAACAGGAAGTGTTGGACAATATATTTGAAGTTATGAGGAAACTTCGAGATAACCTTGAACTTAAATAATAAATCTGTTATAATATAAATGTAAACAGAAAACAAAGGAGTTAAAATCATGACAAAAGGAATTAGAAACAGAGTTAAAATACAGGACTTTATAAATGCCCTCAATCAGTTGGACTTTGAGGAAGTTACAGAAGAAAACCTTCAAAAGCTACTTCCAAACGCAAGAATAGACTTCGTGAATAAAGTAGAAGAAGGCATGACAGACATTTCAATAGACGACTATACCTTTACTATTCACAAAAAGAAAATTGGCGAAAAATATCCTACAAAATGGGTACTTATAGGGGCAACCACAAATAAACCTTACTTCTTATCTGACTATGTAGAAGTTTACCTTCCTATGCAAGAAGACGACAACTGCGTATACGGATGCGAAAGACAAATAGAAGGCTACATTGAACCACACAATTCGGGAAAAGAATTTTGGCTTAGACTTCATTTCTACAATAATTAAAAATAACCTTGAACATAAATAATAAATCTGTTATAATATAAATGTAAACAGAAAAACAAAAGGAGTTAAAATCATGTTATTAGGAACATTTTTGACAGACGTAGACAAAGCATACGACTTTCTACAATTAACTAAAAAAGAATTCTTGGAAAGCTACTCATACTTAACAGAACAAGAATACGACGAAACAAATGCTGAATTCTTATCAGATAAAACAGGAAACTTGGCAGAACTTATGAGGGATGCTGAAAACATGCTTATCGAAGAAAACACATATTTTGACAATGAAGATACAAACCCATACAAAAGTGCAACAGTAACAGGTGAACAACTGAAATCAGCCGTATACTGTTATACCGTAGAACACTTAAACAAAGAAGAACAACAGGAATTTGAAGAAATATGTGAAGACATGGGTTGTTAAAATAACCTTGAACATACAAAGAAAACCTGTTATAATATAAATATAAACAGATAAAACAAAGGAATGGAAGGGAATATTCGCCCCTTTGGAGTATAGCGACAGGTACTCACATTCCCTTATACAAAACAAAAGGAGTTAAAATCATGGAAAACAAAATTGAAATTATTATGTCTGATTCAAATGATAACGACATAAACATAGAAAAAGACTTTGAAAAAGCCGTAGAAAGACTTTACGAAGTAGACAAAGTATTTACAAGAGACGAAGTACAAGAAATGCTATACAAAGCAAGAGCTATTGCTGAAAACTTGGACGTATTGGAAAAGCAAGCCTATCAAGAAGGTAAAGAAACACAAGCTGAAATAGACGGTAAACCTATGAATGAACAATGGATACAGGATTCAAAAGAAATCCCAAATACAAAACGTATCCTTATTGACATAGACTGTGCTTACGACGAATTCTATCTTATGCACGATAAAGACAACCTTCTTCCAAATTCTTGTAATTCTGTAGAAGTTGTAACAAAAGAAGTTGCAGAATCTAACGACAGAGATATGGATGCTACAGAGGACGAAGAAAATTATAAAGTAGGAGAAGGTCTCTCATACTACAGAGAACTTGGAGACAGTGGCTATTACTTTAGGTTTATGTAAAGGAGTTGTACTATGAACAAAGAAGAATTATTTAGAAAAGTTAAAAACTTCTCAAGAAATGATAATGGCAGAATTATTCTTGGTGATATCCTTGAACTTCGCATATCAGAAGACGGAGAAAACCTCGACGTTTATAAGTACACTCACTTAGACAACGTAAATATTGAAGAATATGACTTTGACGGAGACTATATAACTTCAATATACCTCAAATAATCCCGAACGGTAATAAAAGTACAAATCAGATAATATATTATCTAAAATATGCCCGAACGGTAATAAATAGCTAATATATTATCTATAATAAAATAACCTTGAACATGCAAATCAAATCTGTTATAATATAAATGTAAACAGAAAAACAAAGGAGTTAAAATCATGGCAGTAATTTTAAAAGATACAGACGTTAAAGAAACAAATTCAAAGTATGGCTATGTCGTAGAAATGTTTGACACAGTGGAAGACTTCAAATGCTATATTAGAGAAGAACTCTTTAATATTAGAAGAAATCTTAAAGCTGACGGCATGGAAGACGAAGAATTAGATACTTTAATAGAAAAGACCTTATCAAATTGGAGTTTTGCTACCTTGTATAACAAATACAAAGAGTATAACTTTGCGTATGAGTTTGAAATCATATAAGGAGATAAGACATGACAAAGAAATGCCTATCAAATAAAGAATTTCAAGAGGTATTAGAACTCTTAGGAAAACAAGTTTTCCGAAATGGTACAATACACTATGTAGACCACTCAAAGAGATACCACTATGCCCTCTTTGTATATTTCCCCGAATATTCTGAAAAAGTACTTGACGTTATGGCAGACAAATTCGGAAGAAACATAGACTTTGAAACAGTACATGTACCAAACAAAGACTTTTCAAAGTCTGAAATAGAGGACTATACAGAAATTTATAAGTTAAACAACAGATTCACAATCACAGAACAAACACCCATACTTGAATTAAAAGTACGTGGATATATTAACGAATACAAATAAGGAGTTAAAATCATGAAAAAAGAATATACATCAACAGTAGACGGACTTATAGAAGTACTCACAAAAATTAAAGAAAAATGCGGTGGAGACACTTATGTTCAAGTCAATGTAATAGGCGGAGAACGTGCCACAGGCTTAGTATCAATATGCTTAGATAATGACGAAGGTAATGACAATGCCTTAGTTTACTTAGAAACAGACATAGAAGAAAACTATTGCCCTAATACGTTTGAATTCTATACACAAGGGAAAGAAATCTAAGAATAACCTTGAACATTAAAATAAAATCTGTTATACTATAAATGTAAATAATAGGAGTTAAATCATGACAGAAAAAGTCAAATATAGCTATGCTTATGACAAAGAAAACGACTTGGTAACAGTTAGTAAAGTTAGCACTTTTCATTTTACACATTATCATCGAGACCTTCTATTACAAGCTCTTTCTAATGGTTATGTAGAAATACGAGGAAAATTTTTAGAAATTGAAGAATATTCAAAGGCATATCGAGACCTCACTCAATACAATCTATTGAAAAATGACTTAGACGGATGGTATGACACAGGAACTATAATTAACAAAGAAGAATCTATAAAACTTATAAAATCCTACACCGAAGAAATCTAAGAATAACCTTGAACATTAAAATAAAATCTGTTATACTATAAGTATAAAGAGTTAAAACAAAGGAGTTAAAATCATGACAACAGAAACAATTCTTAAATTAAATCCCGAAACTTTAATATTTGACGTATACAACGACAAATATTTCTATGATAAGGGTACTAAGAAAACACAGTACGAATCTTTCTATGTAGATATTACTACAGAAGTACCTGAAATGGAAGGAGAAAGAAAAGTAGCTACAGTAATGGTACAATGTAACGACCACGTGGATGTACTTTACAACGACCAATATATCGTGGACGTAGTAACTTATGACCTATCTACACAGGAGATTAACGGCTACTTTATTCCTGCAAGATACGACCGTCAAATGAACGTAGTAGACGGCTTAGAATTGCCTAAAATAGACGACATAACAGTAAACGGAGATACTTTGGACGACTACATTATCCGTATGCTGAAAGTAGTCTTTATGGCTTTCTCAAATAAAAATATGTATAACCCCGAAAAATACGAGCTTAAAGTAGGTTATGACAAACAAGAACCAAAGAAAATCAGACATAGAGGTTGCTTTGCATGGGAAGGTTGCCATAAAATCTACTTATGTCAAAATATGGGAGATATTCAACTCATGTTGGCTTACGGCTACGATATTTACCCTATTGAACAACTTAGAACAGTATGGAAGAACTCTTGCTCATTAAGGTTTATACACCCTGTAAACCTTAAAAACGAAGATATATTGCCACAATTTGCTAAGTATCCAAAAATTATAGGACATAGAATAAAATAACCTTGAATATTAAAATAAAATCTGTTATACTATAAATATAAAGAGTTAAAACAAAAGGAGTTAAAATCATGACAACAGACTTAAATTACACGAACACTTTCATTCGCTACAACTATGAAGACGAAGACGAAATGGTAGAAGTATATCATGGTGAATTAGAACTATACAATGAAACTACACAATTCTACCATAATACCTTTGCTGACGAAGAAGACTACGACGAAAACAAAGAATATACAAATGTATTAGACTGCGTAGACCTTTGGGAAGGTAACGGTTACGGCATAGCACAAGTTATTAAAGGAAGGTACTAAAATGACCTACGAAGAATTGGCATACACTATTCATATCTTAATGGCTAACGGCTATGTTAAACAAGAGAAACCTCTATGGGATCTGGATATGTATAGAATTTTAAAGAAAGTAAATAAAGACATAGGAACTTACGAAAGAGACAAATAAAATGGCACACGAATTAGAAAAAGAATTACAACAAAGAATTATAAGTCATAAAAATATTGTAATAACTTCTTCTCTTATTATGTTTGAAAACGAAGGAATATATAATTCTTTCCTACTCAAAGATAAATACGGAGACGACAAAACTACAGAAAGAGGACAAGAAAGAGCCTTTAAAGTAGCAGACGAACTCGAAGGACAGGCAGACCAAGAAACTTATGACCAAATTTATGAAATGTGTTGGCAAAGAGCCAAACATAGAATATCAGATAGGTTATATGGAATGAACTAATAACCTTGAACAACACAAGTAAATATGCTATAATAATAGTGTAAGAACAAAGGAGTTAAAATCATGACAACAGAATTAAAAGAAATTAAAGTTGGAGACCTCGTTCTTCTAAAATCTATAGAAGAATATGAAGACGAAGGAGACGAAATCACAGAATTAGTAGAAAAATTTGCGGGAAACACAATGCAAGTTTTACGAGTTGACCAAACTCTTAATGAATTCGGTGAAAGAACCTATCAACTTGTAGCTTTAAACAGGGAAGTAGGATTCATAACGGCTACAGACCACGAAATCGCAAAAGTTTACAGAGAAATATAAGGAGACACCACAATGAGTACAAGAAGTGATATAATCATTAGAGACTACGGAACTTATGAAGGAAAAACATGGAAAATGCAACAAAAACTATACCACCATCACGACGGTTATCCCGAAGGAGTAGGTGCCTTCTTAATCCAAGAAGTTCTTCCGCAATTAGAAAATTCTAATGATGCGTCTTGCGATACGATTGCTAATTTTTTGATTAAGCATAAAGAAGATAACGAATTTGAATGCACAGTGTATAACCATGTAGATATTGAATACCGCTACATAATTGATATTCCAAAGAAAGAAATAAGATGTCTTGAAGGACACTACACAAATTGGAATTCCCCACGAACAAGATTTATAACTGACCGAGAAATTGATTTATCAAAATTCAAATCAGTTAAAGCCGAAGAATTATATAAATAACAATGATATTTTAACTCCCAAATTACAATGTTCAGAGCCAAAAGACTCTGAACTTCTTTTTAAATAAATTTATGATTATATTTTTATAAGTAGAGAGTATGGTTTAAATTAAGAAGGAGAAAGCATGGCTAAAAAAATTGTTGGTAAAAATGGAAAGAAAGAAACTTATTTTAATAAGTATGTTATAGGTGATAATAACGCATGCCCCGAATGTCATAGACCGTTCAAAGACTATGACCTCAAGAATATTGAAGAAAGAGGTACAATTTCCTGTGTTAAGTGCGGAGCAAAATTAAGCAGAAAATAACCTTGAACTTTCATGTCAAAAGTGGTATAATAAAAGTATAAAAGATACTAAATAGGAGACACCACCAATGATGGACACATACTCAGTTGAATATTGGACAACGGACGGCACAAGAGTAGGAGTACAAATCCAAGCATACTCCTCATACGATGCACAGAGATATGCAGAACAAATGCCAAACTTTAACACGTTGGCATCTTTCCCTGAAAAAATTGCATCAGGCTAAATTTTATTTTAACTCATTTTGTTTTGACAACTCCTTCCTTTTATGCTACAATTAAGTTGTAAATAGGAAGGAGTTCTTTTATGTTACAATCAAATAGAGAGAAAGAGATATCTAAAGCAGATATGCGTAAAAAAGTAGAGGCATGGAAAACAATTAACAGTGTTCTTGTGAAAGCTAATGCAGACTACATGAATTCTTTAGCAAGCCTACTTACCGAAAAGCAAGTGCAATTATCACAACTTGAAGAAAAGTTAAAAGGTGAGGGAGCTACGGAAGAAGACAATGCAGAGTACTTATTTCAAGCAGGATATACCCAGTGCTTAAAGGATATCTTAAATGCCAAGAAAACCACGCAATCCTAAACGAGATAAGCCTTCGAGTAATCCTTTAAATAACTTAGACTTATCTGCTTTCTTAGAACCCAAAAAAGACACCAAAACCACCAAAAAAGAAACTTACAAGGGGTTACAAAAAGAATACGAAAGAATTCTCCATAAAGAAATTCAAAGAGAAAATAGAGCCTATAGAGTAGTTTATATGAACCATCCTGAACTACTCTATGTTGCTTTTAGTAGTAACAGGGAAAATGCCAAATGGCAATCAGCAAAGTACTTTAAAGAAACTTTAAATCCGTTCTTTACTAAAGACAGTTATAATAAAGAAATGATGAATAGCCGTGCCTACAGAGTACAGGAACTTGATAAGTTTGCTTTAAAAGGAATTATCCCTATCCCTGACTTACTACATGCTCTTGACGTTTCTATGCCCTGTTCTGTTTGCGGAAAAGACCGTTTTGACTACTCCGACTATGAAAAGGGAAGGTGCTTTATTGTAGAAGGAGAAGGAAATCTGAACCCTTTTACACAAGGTTATATCTTATGTTACGAATGTCATAAAAAATACTTAGGAAAGAATTAAATAACCTTGAACATGACCTAAAAATTCTATATAATATAAGTATAGAAACAAACAAAACAGGAGATAAAATGTCATACATCACATCAAATCTTGCTCCTTATCGTAGCAAGGACATAGGAAAAGAATTTTCAGAAATATTGGCAGAAGACTATGAATGGGTACGCTCCTCTATAGAAGACAGAGGAATAATCTTTTTCTTAGCTACCGTTTCTGTTATGACCTTATCTTTACTTAAGGCTATTTCACACGTCATAACTCAAATGCAGAAACCTGTAATGGAATATAATCACTTGAAATTACATAGAGGTATGGAATCTGAATCCATTACCCAAATTCTCACAAGGAGAGAGTGCATAGACGAAGTGAAAAACCATGACAACTTATGCCCAAATAATAAGGTTAAAACCGAGAAAGTAGAAAAACTAAATACTTTGAGAAACTACTTATATCAGCATGACTTAACCCTTCATGCTACCGTACTTAAAACCATAAATCATAAACTCACAGACGACGAGCTTATTGAAATGTATAGGTTAGGTGAAATCACTAAACCTTTAACAACTACCCATATCACCTTTGGAGATAACTTAAATCGTCTATTAAAAGATACCTTAGGAAATACTATTGATTTAAAAACAAATCGTGTAACAAAAGAAACCTATCTTAGAATTTTCAACGACGATTATATGCCAATCAAAGAAGGATTACAGAATTTATACAATGAAAAAGTAAAGCTCAAATTTGACTAAAACTCAAATGATTGCTATAATGGAACTATAAAAGGAGACAAAGACATGCAACTAAAAAGATACTCAACAGAAGAATTACAGGGTATATGTGCTGACATATTTATGACATACATGTCAGCAGTCAATAATGACTCTTATGACTACCCTACCCCCGCTCATCTTCTTCACAAAGAATATGAGGACAAATTAGAACAGTATAAGCACAGGATTCAAATTTACCAAGAAAAATTACGTCAAGGATTAGAAAATGACGTAAGAAATTCATTGGAAAAACAACTTTGTTACCTTGAAGAAGGAGCAAAACATATAGCTCTTTCTTGTAGACAGTACCAAAAACAATTATACAGTATTACTCATTCTACTGATTACGCACGAACAACTATAAGAATTCCCTTAGACAAAAAGATAAATTCTTATTATGATGATTTTACTTTAGAAGTAGTCTTTTATGACGACGTTTGTACTCTTAGCGGAAAATTTGAGCAATATAAGGCACTTCATACAGAGAAAGAAAGACGTGAATTTATTGAGCAGAACACTGAAATAACCCACATGGGATTACTTTATGTAAGAAACGAAAAGTTGATTTCAATTATAGCTCTTATGGGTGAACTTAATACAACAGATCCACGAGTAATTGAAAGCGGAGTAGTTCTTCTACCCCAAAAATTCTCCAACTTTGATACATTATCCTTAAAAGATACGTCTTCAATAGATAACAATGACCTTAAGCAATTTATCCAAAGTAAAATTGATTTAGATAAAGAAAATATGGAAGAATTATCATCAGAAATCATTAGAGGAGATAAGTATAGTATACACCGCTCTCAACAAGATAATGGTAAAATTGATTTATATATTCGTTATACTTGTAGGGGTACAGGTAGAGTATACTACAACCTATTAAACTTACATAATTTATCCTTATCTTCTTACTTTAAAGAAAATGATTATGATAGTTATAGTAGAGCTTGGTGGGATTTAAACACCTTAGGTGGAAACCCTGAAAGCGAAAAACCTGTAATACGTTGCTAAATTAAATTATAAAAAGAAAGGACAGAACAATGCAAACAACAATCTTTAGAAATGAAAACAAAGTAAGTAACGAAGAAGTATTAAACTTATTCACACAAACTTTAGAGGACACAGAATTATTTGAAAAAAGCGAAATTGAAGAATTATCTGATATCGTAGCTAAAAACCCTGCGGATAAATTCATCGTTTCAGAAAAACCGAGTGTACCTGTAATGCAAGGCGACCTTTTGATTTGGTCTGACTTAACAGATGAATACAAAAAAGAATTCCCAAGAGTTCACGATTTAGCTCTTACTACACGTATGGTTTTACAAGACGACGATTCTATTACAGGCGACCATGAACTTGTACCTTTAAGAAATGCTAAGTTTACTTTAAGCACGGGTAAATTTGTACCTTCTATACTTGAAGGACATACATGGGGTAGCAACTCTTATGATTGCAAAATTCTTGAAATTGATACACCTTTTGTTATCAAGCACAGAGAACACGGAAACATAGCTTTGACAGCTGGTAAATATATGATTTGTTCTTCATTGGATTCAGAATCATTAACAAGAATGAGAGATTAATAAAATAGAAGGAGTGGGAACTCCCACTCCTCTTTTAAAGGAATAGTAAAATGGAAACAACAGATAAAGGTAGTATAACCGTAGAAAAAGGAAATAAAAAACAAGTAAAGTGCCATAAGTTTAAGTGTAAACCTATAGACCGTGAACTAATGGTACATGAAGATATAGACAACAAAAATCACACAAGTGTATCTGATTGCATAACGGGATATAGATTATTCGGTTTACCGCAAAAGATATCATCAGTAAAATCTTCTGACGTTATAGAAAAACTTAAATGGTTTATAAATCACTTCACTAAAGAAGGAATTGCTGAGGAATTTAAAAGAATTGAAAATATTCAAGCTCAAAAATAAGAAAGATTAACGAAATGGAAACTAACGAAAACTTAACATATTTACAAAAAGTAGCACTCAAAGGTGAAATAGGATTTACCCTTAGCACCGCAGCTCACGATGCTGAAATTAAATTCAGAACTTATTTAATCTTGCGAGAAATTGAGGACCAATTTAAACCTTTTGTTATTGATTGTATTAAAGAATCAGTTACATTTGACGAAGGTATTATTGACCGCATCTACTTAGAGGTGGTAAATAATTCAGTACCTGTTTGGTTATGGATTGAAGAAATAATTGCTGATTTAAAGCTGCACTTAGCGATTGCTGACGCAGGTATGGCCGGAATAACAAGCTCTCGTTTAAGTATTAATAAAGTTCAAGAAAGAAAAAATCTAATCGAAAGTGCCTTTGTACTTTTTGCAAGAGAAGCTATAATGCTCAGCCCTGACGCAGCAGAGCAGCTCTTCGACGAAATCTTAGACGACTATGATTTAAGTTTTTTACATAATGCATGTTTCTATCTAAAGAGCTCATGCCCTGAGGTTAGAGCTATCAAAAGAACAAATGAAATACCTGAGGAATTAATGTCTTGCCTATTTGATCCAAAAAAGACACTAAGTTTTGCAGTAGAAACAAAAGCTTTATCTGAAATGAACAGACCTCAAAATAAAAGTATTTATCGTAAAATTACAAACTCTCCGTTACCTACAGGAGAAATAAATGGGGAAATAACAGTTCACGGAGGATTTGTAGTAGATAGTACTATAACTCACGAAGAACTTTCTAATTATATAAGTGAAAAAATTGCAGAACTTTTTGAAGGTACTCCGCAACCTACTAAATCAAAACCTTCCAATAATACTGTATATATTGTAAAAAAAGTATTCACAAATAGTGGGTTATCCACAAATATTAGAGTTTGCAGAACCAAAGAAGAAGCAATAAACTTTATAAATAAAATAGTTAAAGAATACCCAGAACTCACTAACGTATGTGAATTTCAAGTCCACACGGAGAAAACAAATGACCAAGAAAAGAACCATTACCCGAAAAACTCCTAAAGAAACGGGTACTTGGTACAAAAGTCTAATAGAAGGGAAAGCTAAAGCTGAATACTATAGACATTTCATAAAAAAATTAAATGATATTATAACAGAGTACTTTGGGGCTGACGAAGCCTTGAGAGTACTTAAAGCTATAGGAAGTCAAAAAATTCAAGTTACAGGAATTCAATCTTTCCTGTTTGACTTTAATAACATTAACGATCCTTCCTTAGAACTTTATAATACATGTAAAACCGTAGAAGAATTCACTATTAAGAGTATTCTTAACTTTAAAAAGAGAGCGGAACGAGGAGAAAGCTCCATCTTAATAAAAGAGTTTTTCCTTGTATTAGCTGACTTACTCAAATCTAATGACCTCTACCCTGAAGGAAGAATTCGTGAAATTCTAAAGAATTTTGTATCCTCTTTAATAGTTGCAACAGAAGGATCCCCTTATGAATTTGCTCTCATAGAACCTGAATGGGCAAAAGAAATAGCAAAGAAAATAGGACTTAATAATCAAAGGTATTATAGAATAGCAAGTCTTTTGCTTGACGTGACACGAGAATTAATGCAAGATGTAATAGACATTAAAGCCTACTTACCCCGAATTAAAATCATTTACCCCGTTTATTATGACACAAGAGAAAATCAATTATCTTACTTAGTGTCGCATTTTCGTGCATGTGACAGACCTACTAAAGTAATTAATCCCTTAAAAGATATTCCTAATCTTTCTGAAGATACACCACAGCTACGGAGTGCCCTAGAATTAATAAGGACAAATATGAACCTGCCCTTCCTAAGTATTGAACCTATTATTCTTAAATTGCAGGAAATAGAGGGTATGGCATATCTAAAGCGTTACCCAACACAAAATTCTTTAACAAAAATTTTCCCTAAAAATGAAATGCCAAAGAACTATTATAATAACTTTGACATAAACCCTATTTTTGTCCAAAAGGAAACATTTGAGAGCTGCTTTGTTCCGTACTTTTGTGACGTACAAATTGACTGCACAAAAATTAAAAAAGAAAACTTGGAATCCTTTATAGACGAAGCCAAAATTATCAATCTAACCAAAGGCTACTATAATAAAACTAAGAGAGATATAAATTCCTTAACATTCAAAATTACTCTTTTAAACGTTAAGGAAGCTACAAAAGAATTCTATGAATTTATACAAAATAAACTCCGTCGTATTAGAAGTCTAACAAATAAAAATTTTATAATAGAAATATTTTACGACAGGGACGTTATTAACCAAAGAATACCTGAAGACCTTATATCACACATTAGAGTTATTAGTGATATTCATGCAGACTACAACGCAGACCATAACTACTACTTCAGCTTTGGTAATGACTTTATTATTAATTGCGGAGATACCGCAGGAGACGGAGTAACCGCAGGACATTGGATAACCAACTATATGAAAAAAGGAGTTACAGTTATTGGGAACCACTTGGGATACTCGTCCTCACACCCCGAACGCGACGGAATTCAAAATATGGAAAAATACTCCCATACACGACACCCAAGCAGCACCAAAAGAGAGCAAATTAAAGAACTTTATAATCTTATGGATAAGCAAAATGTCGCCCTCCTATCTAATACTTGTTCAGAGTATAAAGGAATGGTAATTATAGGAACTTGTCTATACACAGATTTTAACCTCTACGGGAAAGAACACCGCGAAGAATGCATGGCTTATGCTAAAAAGAACATGAATGACTTCCGCCTTCCTGTTGTTATGGACAACTCTTACTATACTGTAGACGACAAAGGTAGGTGGTGGCCTAATAGCAGGAAATTCTCTGAAAGTAAAATTCGCACCTTTGCACCTTCAGATCATGCCTTCTATTTTCAGTTCTCTTTTGAATTTATAAAAAAGGCTGTGGAAGAAAATGCTCATAAGCCAATTATTATTGTTACACACCATGCTCCATCACCTTACTCTATTGACAAAAGGTACGAAGGGAGCTTATTAAACGCTGCTTTTGCAAGTAACCTTAATAAATATATTATAGAACATCCTCAAATCAGATTGTGGGCTCACGGGCACGTACATAACCCGTGTGACTATATCTTAGGGGAAACAAGAGTAGTATGCTGCCCCTTTGGTTACAATAATGAAAATAACTTCAACTTACCGTACGAGTACGGCCTTAGAATTGCAATAAAAGATATAAAATCTAAAAAATCTTGGAAAACTATCTTAGAGGAAGACATAAATAAAGGCTACGTAAAAGTCTATGAAGAATGAGGTCTCAAACCCATTCTTATGATATCCTCTAAATCTACAATTTTAAAATAAGGCTTATTTCTTAAAAAATCTGAACATGACTTTGTAACTCCTGAAGAAGCTATAAGTATCAAATTATCAGCTTTAAAATCTTCTTTCAAACCATTTAGCTCTCTTGCTACAGAGACCCCAACAGGGTTTGAATAGTGCTTGCACTGAGCTATAATCTTTTTTCCGTCTTTATACATCAGAATGTCTACACCACCGTCACTTGTTTTCTGAGTTACTTCTGCCCTATAGCCATTTAATCTAAATACTTTTGCAGCTTCTTCCTCAAATTCCCATCCGTCTAAGTTCCACCACCAACTTCTATCAGCCCATTTGGGGTTAGCCTTTACAGAAGTAATCTTCTCAACCTGAAAAAGGTAAACCCAATAAAGTACGAACACTAAAATAGGTACTGCGAAAACCCATGTATATATACTTCCAAGAGTAAATAATAAGTAATAAGCCCCTGCGAGTGCACCGAAGGACACTACAAGCTCTAATAAGCGACCCCTTTTATAAGCTCCTTTTATAAAGTTTACAATAAAAGTTACGCCCCATACTATAAAAAGGGTAAATATATCTCCTGTTTTTCTTGTCATACTTATATTATAGCGTAAATTTAATGTATGTGCAAGGTTATCCCTTAATATCTAACTTATG
>Ga0310695_10004230_pt1 | contig 26859 bp, 21 predicted proteins | sample RumenRJG_04DNA_FD_203882 | JGI IMG/M metagenome (GOLD analysis project Ga0310695, IMG submission 203882) | Bovine rumen microbial communities from Lethbridge, Alberta, Canada - RJG_04 (v2) (version 2) | ecosystem: Host-associated > Mammals > Digestive system > Stomach > Rumen | place: Canada... | reverse complement strand
CCAAGTACAAGTCTAAAAAGGTTAGCGAGAAGAGACGCGGGCGTCCCAAAAATGCTGTGGTAGTGAGTGAGCCGAAAGAATGATAGTACAAATAAAATTAAAACTCAGATTCGTTATTACCCATTCTACACTGACACATCAGAACAATAATATTACTCCAACGGAGAATATTCTTTTCGGACAGGATTTTGAGAAAATTAAAATAATGCGCTTTGCTGCCGAACATGCTGATGAATTGTTGTCGATTACGGGCAATAAGTTTGACAAATCAGATATACTTTTCTTAATAAAGTGGCTTAACCCGCTGAAGAGTACAAAGTCGCATAAAGATAATGAGCACGTATTGTTCGATTGCATCAAAGCTCGTTACCAAGGTACAGTTAAATGGCGGGGGTGGCCGACAATTTTTGAATTACGTAACCATTTGGGGTATTCTGAAAGAGGATGGCAGAATGTGGTCAAGGACTTCGGCGAAAAAGTAATGAAACTGTATAATTCATATACCAAGGTTCAAGATACGCCACAATTTTGAATGGTTTAGTTTTTTTTTCTATTGCGTAATGAATGGATTTCTACCAAGTCCATTCATTTTTATATGCATTATCTTTAGGTAGACCTTTAATTTCTGAATGGGAAAAAGAAATAATGATAGTCTAAAACATATTCCCATTCAAAACATGGAAATCCCATTCAGAATAATGAACGCATATTGTTCAGAGTGGGCTAAAAGGGTTACTTAGCCATTCTTACGATTATAATTTATCACTTGTTTACTTCATAAAATCACCATACCTTTGCGTCAGAATTCAGTACCTCGGGTTAAAACTGAGCACGGTTCCGGGGGAATGGCGGGAAGGTGAAATTTCTCTATGCCGAGACCCGCCAGTGCAAGAGACATACCTTTAAATATAATAAGGTAATGAAAACAAATAAAAAAATGACCGCTGCTTCAGCAGCAACTGAGAACAAGAAGACTGAGTTAATAACCGTGAACCTGCATCTTGAGCAGATGTTCCAGCCTGACGGTACGGCGTTCGATCATTTCGACCTGCTGTGCCCTGATTGGGTGCCGATGCCGCTGTATCATGAAATGGCGGACGCGCTGAAGGGGCTGGAGCGGGTGATGGCACAGACGGTGGTCAACTGTCTGGTTGACTGCTGGACGGGCCGCAGGCTCTGTCTGACGGGAATACGGCACATCGACATGATGCTGTGCGATTTCTACCACCGCATTCAGGTGATTGCTCGTGAGAAAGGTGTAACGTTAGAACCAATATTCTGATGGCTATGGAAGAGAAATATTTGATGAGTTTCCTTCGTCACCCGATTTCGAACCGATATCCGGCGAAGAGTGTGTCGCTGTTTGAGGTCTACCAACTGGTACACGGCCCGTATTACGAGCGTGAGACCATGGAACTGAGAGCAATTGCTGCCGAGGTGGCGCAGCGACAGTATAAGCAACAGAGGCTGGACTTCATACTGCCTGGTGGCCAATTCAATTATGCCAACGATGCTTCGCTGATTAAGGCGTCGCGCCTCTTGTGTATTGACCTTGACGACATCGACGACGTGGAGGCACTGAAGCAGAAGCTGCTGGCTGACCGCCTATTTGAGACGATGATGGCGTTTCGCTCGCCGCGAGGCAACGGACTGAAGTGGTTTATCGAGATTGACCTTACGAAGTGCGACTACCGCCAGTGGTTCACCGCAGTTCGCAACTACCTGATGAAGACCTATGGTCTGACCTCCGAGCAGGTGGACTCTACCTCTATTAATATTTCGCGGGCATGCTGGCTTTGCCATGACCCCGAAGTGTATATCAAGACCGAACTGATTGAAAACTTTTGTATTTAATATCATGGAGAACAACACAACTTTCGACCCTTTAGCCTGGGTCAACATCGAGAGTGGCAACGACGGACAGCAGACCGTCCGTCAAGTAACTAACCAACCCGCCACAGCGGACACCTCCTCCGACGACCAAGAGAAAATCTTGGCCGTCGGCCAGGAGCTGCTGCGAATGGGGGCCAATATCGCTGAAAGCTATTCTGACTGGCTACGGTTAGGGTTCGCCTTGGCCGATGGTCTCGGTAGTGGGGGCCGAGAATTATACCACCAACTGTCGGCTATGAGCACGAAGTACAACGAGGCTCAGTGCGAGAAGAAATGGCAGCAATGCCTGGCCAGGGGCAACGGTCGTACGACCGTGAAAACTTTTTACTTCATGGCACAGCAGGCCGGGGTCGACCTCAGCGAGATTGGCAGGAGGTTTCCCTCAAACCCTCACTTCCCTCAACCTGAGGGAGAAGAGTTGAAGTACATAGGAATAGTACTTTCCGAAGATTCCCTTAGTTTCCCTCAAAGTGAGGGTGTTGAGGGTTTGAGGGAAACTCAGGTTGAGGGCGCTGATGACCATACTGAATGTAATGGCGGGTTTTCAGAAACATTTTCTGACAAAATCAATCCTGACGACCTGCCGCAGTTCGTTGCCGAGATCATCAAGATGCAGCCCGATGCTGTTGGTCGCGACAAGATGATTCTGGGCGTGCTGACAGAGTTGTCGTGCGCCACCCCTAACGTGTATGGCGTCTACGACAACCGCCGCGTCTACGCACCGTTCTATGCTATCATCACCGCTCCGCCTGCTGCTGACAAGGGTCAGCTGACGGCCTGCCGCAGTCTGCTCATGCCTATCCAGCGCGAATTGGACCAGCTGAACCAAAAGGCTCAGGACGATTATCAGCTGCAGATGGCCGAATACATGGCTCTCGACAAGGTGAAGCGCGCTGCCACGCCACAGCCCAAGGAGCCGCTTTACCGCTCGGCGTTCATCCCAGCTAACTCGTCGGCCACGGCCACCTATCAGGCGTTGTCGGACAATCAAGGCTGGGGTGTCATCTTCGAGACCGAGGCCGACACGATGACCCATGCCCTGAAGAGTGACTACGGCGACTACTCCGATGGTCTGCGTTGTGGATTCCACCACGAGCCCATCTGTTACAACCGCCGCAAGGAGCAGGAGCGCGTCAGCATCTACACCCCGCGGCTGGCCGTTCTGCTGACCTGCACGCCAGGCCAGATACCGCTGCTGCTGCCGTCGTGCGAGAACGGCTTAGGGTCGCGCTTCATCTTCTACAACCTGCCGCGTCACCTCTTCTGGCGTAACGTCTTCGAACGTCATGACAAGACGCTCGATGAACAGATGTCGGAACTTGGCAAGCGATACCTCCGGCTCTACCATGCCTTGGAGCAGCATCACGACCACCCATTGGAGTTCCTTTTCAGCCAGGAGCAGCAGTTGGAGTTCAACCGCTTCTTCGAGGGGCTGCAGTTTGAGCAGGTGGGACTTCTCGGCGACGACCTCATCGCCTTCGTCCGCCGCCTGGGGCTGGTCTGCTTCCGACTGGCCATGATGCTCACGCTGTTGCGCCACGAGTCGCAGGAACCGATGTTCGAGCCGCTGTCGCAGTCACTCGTCTGCTGTGACCAAGACTTCCAGACGGCCATGACCATCGCCAACTGTCTCATCAACCACACGGCCTACGTCTACGCCAACCTCGTGCCTCACGACGACGCAACGACGAATGGCTCGGCACGAAGGCTGACCGCACAGGAGCAGAAACTCTATGACGGCCTCGGCTCGGACTTCACCACCGCCGACGCCAAGCTGCTGGCCAGCAGTCTGAACATACCGTGGAAGACCGCCGAGCGCTACATTGGCCGCTTCGTCAGTCACTACGGCATCGCCCGCCGCATTCGTAACGGCCAGTACCGCAAAATCTGACGCCCTGACCTTTGCTTACGGCAAACCTGACCTTTGCTTACGGTAAACCTGACCTTTGCTTACGGTAAACCCGACCTTTGCTTACGGTAAAGGTGGGGTTTGCTTACGGCAAAGTCGGAGTTCCCTTACTGGGAATAATTGGCTTGCTATTAACTGTTTCTGAATTCCATTGGCGTCATACCGATATGTTCTTTGACGTATTTGCAGAAAAGGGACTGGCTGGAGAAACCTAACAGGTCGCATATCTGCTTGATGCTGAGGTCGGTCTGATGCAGGTAGTAACGGACGTCTCCCGTCAACTTTTCAGTTATCCATTTGTTGGCGCTCTTGCCAGAATTCCTCTTGCAGATAGCCGAGAGATATTTTGGCGAGATACACAATTCGCCGGCATAGGCTTCTACCGTATGACGCTTCACTTCGCAGGAATGTAGTAGGTCGAGGAACCGCTGGAAGTGGTTGTAACTTGTTGAGAGTTGAGAGCGGAGAGTTGAGGGGTGACTGTCAGCAAATGACAGCTTCTGTTTCATGGCACCACAGAGAGCAAGGATGGCCGAACGGAGCAAGGACTGGATGACATCGGTCCGGAAGGGATTGTCCTCGCCTTTGGCAATGGCCAGTGTCAGCATGTCGTAGAAATGGGTGTAGAAGAGTATCTCGTCTTCGTCCATCGTCACAACATGATGGCGGCGTATGTACATCATGTCGTTCCAGATGGTCATCTTCTCGCGCAAGAAACTCTGCAGAATGCGGTTGGTGAGGAACATGGCCTTCAGGTTGAAATCGGGACTGACCATCACGTCGGTCACAATGATATTCTGTGGCACAATGGCCACCTGATTCTTGTGCAGTTCCATCTGTATGCCATTCATCTGGGCCTGCACTTTTCCGTCGGTACAGATGACGATGGCGTTCATCGACACATGGGCGGTATTGACCTCCGTGAACTGCTGGATGCTGTCGACCACCACAATGTCGTTGTCTGAATAGCCAATCTGGATATCGTCATTGTCGGCCAATGTCTGTAATGTAATCTCTTCCTGTTGTTTCATGCTGCAAAATTAATCATTATTCTCCTTATTCTATGTTTTATTTGGCGCTATTTTTGTTTATTTTGGATTTATAAAGCCAAAAAGATAAAGAATGAAGTGAAATTGAACATAGATAATAGCAGATTTTGCCTTATCTTTGCAGACAAAATCAAACAACGAAATGATGAAAAACGTAATTGTGATGCTGTTGGCAGTCTGTTTGGTCAGCAGTTGCGGACAAAAACAGGAGCACAACGTGAAGGCTCCCGTGAGAGTGAAGACGCTGGTGGTGTCGCCAGGTATGGTGGATAATCGTCAGACGTATGTGGGCATCGTTGAGGAACGCGAGGCGACGGCCGTGAGTTTTACGGGTATGGGCGTGGTGAAGCGCATGCTGGTGAACGAAGGGCAGACGGTGGCAAAAGGACAGCTGATAGCCGAGATGGACGACACGCAGGCTCGCAACCTGCTGAGTGGTGCCGAGGCGCAGATGGCGCAGGCCAGCGACGCTTTGGAGCGCTACAAGATGCTGCACGATGCAGGGTCGCTGCCTGAGGTGCAGTGGGTGGAGATACAGAGCAAGGTGGCGCAGGCAAAATCGCAACTCGAAGTGGCAAAGAAGAACTTGGCCGACTGTCGGCTGACGGCGCCCGTGAGTGGTATCATCGGCAAGAAACTGGTTGGTGCTGGCGAAACGGCGCTACCATCACAGGCGGTGGTCAGCATTCTTGACATCACGACTGTCAAAGTGAAGGTCTCTGTGCCCGAGGCGGAGATAGCAGCCATTAATGCCAACACCCCGTCGAGCATCAAGGTGGAGGCCATCGACGGCAGTTATCAGGGCGGCAAGATTGAGAAAGGTGTGCAGGCCGATGCGCTCACGCACACGTACGATATAAGAATCAATGTGGCCAACAACGGTCGGAAACTGCTGCCAGGAATGGTGGCCAACGTGCGCTTCGTGTCGGAAGGTTCTCAGGCTATCGGCAGCAAGATGATTCCTGTGACCGCGGTGCAGAAGAATTCCGACGGCACGCTGTTTGTGTGGACGGTGGGCAAGGATAGCACGGCGCATCGAGCCGTCGTGACGATAGGTCAGACGCAAGGCAACTATGTGAGTGTCAAAGACGGTCTGAACATTGGCGACCGTATCGTCGCAGAAGGATACCAGAAATTGAGTGAAAACTCCAAAGTAGTTTTCTAATTGACAATTAATAATTGATAATTGACAATTATGGGAAACAAGATAAATTGGCTTCGATGGCCTTTGGAGCATTACTCGATATCGCTGCTCATCGTAGGCATCCTGTTTGTGATGGGCATCTACGGAATGTACGTCATGCCGAAGGACGAGTTTCCGCATGCTACCATCCGACAAGGGGTAGTGGTGGCAGTCTATCCTGGTGCCACCTCAGAGGAAGTGGAGCAGCAGGTGGCTCGCCCCTTAGAGCGCTACCTTTTTACATACGGCGAGGTGAACCGCAAGAAGACAACCACGCAGTCGCAGAACGGCATGTGTATCGTGATGGTGAAACTGAACGACGACGTGAACAACAAGGACGAGGTATGGTCGAAAATCAAGCACGGTCTGAACGGCTTTAAGGCACAGCTGCCCGGTGGCGTGCTGGCTATCGTGGTGAACGACGACTTCGGCAACACCTCGGCACTATTGATAGCCATCGAGAGCAGTCAGCGCAGCTATCGCGAACTGAAGCAATATAGCGACGACCTCTCAGACCGTCTGCGCCGCATTCCCTCGGTAGCTAACGTCAAGCTGTTTGGTGAACAGAAGGAGCAGATATCGCTCTACGTCGACCGTCAGCGTCTGCAGGCCTACGGCATTGGTCAGCAGATGCTCTTCTCGCGTCTGCAGGCGCAGGGCATTACGACCATGAGTGGCTCGATTAGCGACGACGACCAGCAGGTGCCCATCCACGTTGAGGCGATGGAGAACTCGGAAGAGGAGATTGCCAACCAGATCATCTTCTCAGATCCTGCGACGGGTAAGGTGGCGCGTGTCCGTGATGTGGCACGCGTGGTACGTGAGTATGAGCCGATGTCGAGCCGTATCGAACAGGATGGTCACCCGTGTGTGCTGCTGTCGATGGAGATGACACCCGGCAACAATGTGGTAGAGTATGGCAAGGAGGTGGATCAGGTGCTCGACGACTTCCGTCAGAACGAACTGCCTGAGGATGTGAACGTTACCCGTATTGCCGACAAGCCCAAAGTGGTGGCAATGAGCGTCAGCGACTTCCTGCGCGACCTGCTGATATCGATGCTGATTATTATCCTGGTGATGATGGTGCTGTTCCCCATCCGTTCGGCCATCGTGGCGGCTATCACCATTCCCCTGAGTACGTTTGTGAGTGTGGCCTTCATGTATATGATGGGCATTGAACTGAACATCGTGACGTTGGCGGCTCTGATTGTGGTGTTGGGAATGATTGTCGATAACTCGATTGTGGTCATCGACGGCTATCTGGAATACTTAGGTAAAGGTTTCAAGCCTTTTGATGCTGCCATAGAATCGGCACGCCAGTACTTCATGCCGATGCTGCTGGCCACCATCTGCATCTGCACCATCTTCTATCCGTTCCTGATAACGATGAAGGGTGTGTTCCACGACTGTCTGGAAGACTTCCCAATTACTATTACCATCAACCTGATGGTGTCGTTAGTGCTGGCGGTGACGGTCATACCGTTCTTGGAAACAAAACTCATTAAAAGACCCACCCCCCAGCCCCTCCCTGAAGGGAGGGGAGTGGTTACCTTTTCTGATGATAATACTGATGACAAAACTATCTACTCCCCTCCCTCACAGGGAGGGGCCGGGGGTGGGTCTGTTATTACCCAATGGGTACAGCGTACTTATGACAAGGTTCTCGATTGGACCTTTGCCCATCCTTGGATGACCATCGGTGGCGGCATTGGCGTCATTCTGCTGTCGTGTCTCATTGCTCCCACGCTGAAAATTCGCCTCTTCCCATACGCCGACCGCGACCAGTTTGCGGTAGAGATATTCCTGCCCGACGGCAAGGGATTGGCCGAGACACGCGTAGTGGCTGACTCCGTCCACCACACCCTTGAGAAGGACGAACGCATCGTGGGCATAACGGGCTTCATAGGCTGCTCGTCGCCCCGATTTATGGATGCTTACGCACCGCAGATGGCAGGCAACAATTATGCGCAGTTTATCGTGAACACCAAGAGTGATAAGGCGACCATCGACCTGTTGGCCAAGTACCAGCCCCAGCTGAGCGAGGCGTTCCCCAATGCTTATGTGAAGTTCAAACGACTAGACTATTTGGAGGTCAACGAACTGGAATACCGCTTCTTTGGCGACAATCTCGACTCGCTGCATGTGGCGGCCGAGCGGCTGATGGAACGCATGCGCCAGATGCCCGAGCTGGAGTGGGTGCATACCGACTATTTCCAGCCTTACCCCATCATCAACGTCGAACTCGATCCTGTGACATCGGCACAGTTGGGTATTACGCGCTCGACGGCCCAGCTGGCCCTGAGTGCCACATCGAGCGACCTGCGTGTCGGACAGATTTGGGAGGATAATTATGAACTGCCCATCGTGGTAAAGGACGATACTGACATGACGTTCTCAGAAATTGAGAACTTAGGCATCGCTTCGCCAGCATCGATGGTCTCGGGAGGGTTGAAGAGTACTAATTCAACCGTGCCTTTACGACAGATTGCCAAGGTGCAGCCCAAGTGGAGCGAGAGTCGCATCATGCATCGTGGCGGCGAGCGCTGCATTACGGTGACTGCTCAGTTTGCACAAGGCGTGTATACGGCTCCTGTCGAAAAAGAGATTGCCCGCGTGATGCAAGAGGACATCCAACTGCCGCAGGGTGTTCGTAGTGAAGTAGGCGGCGAGATAGAATATGGCGACGAGGCCCTGCCGCAGATATTCGGTGGCATTGCTATTGCTGAGATCATCGTGTTCTTCTTCCTGCTGTTCAACTTCAAGAAGTACGGCATCACCACCGTTTGCATGGTTGCGTTGGCGCTGATGATTCCTGGCGCGCTGATTGGTCTCGGACTGATGAACCGCGCCTTAGGGCTCACCTCCATCTTCGGCCTCATCACGCTGATGGGAATGATCATGCGTAACGAGATTCTCATCTTCGAGCACGCCAACGACCTGATTAAGAAAGGTGTGTCTGTGAAGCAGGCTGCCTACGATGCCGGCAAGCGCCGTATGGTGCCCATCTTCCTCACGACGGCCACTACTGCCGTTGGTGTGGTGCCGATGATTATCGCCCAGAGTTCATTCTGGATGCCTGTCGGCGTCACCATCTTCGCCGGTGGTATTGGCTCGCTCATCATGGTTGTCACCATGCTACCCGTTATTTATTGGAAAGTAACAGCCCACCCCAAACCCCTCCCCAAGGGAGGGGCCAAAGATAGTCCAAACCTTAAACAAACAATGAAGATATTATTGATTTTTTTCGCTCTTCTGCCAACATTGTCAGTGCAAGCCCAGGTAACCAATCCTCCCTCCCTTGGGGAGGGGAAGGGGGTGGGCCTCACCCTGCAGCAGCTCAAGGACTCTGCCCTCCGCAACAACATCGCCCTACGCAACGCCCGCCGCAACATCAATGCTGCCCGAGAGCAGCGCAAGGAGGCTTTCACCAAGTATTTCCCTAACGTCAGCGGTACGGGACTCTGGTTCAATGCCAACAAGGGTATGGCGAAGATGGATATCGACCCGTCGGGAATGATTTCCCCTGAGTTGGGGGCCACTCTGGCACAGATGCTGCCTGCCGAAGCTCTCGCTGCTTTGGGAAATCCCGTCAGCATCTCGATGATGAAGAACGGCACCATCGGCTCGCTCATGGCTGTGCAGCCAGTATTCGCTGGTGGTCAGATTATTAACGGCAACAAATTGGCCAAAGTTGGCGAGGACGTGAGTCGCCTGCAGTTGCAACTGTCAGAAAACGAGGTGGAAAAAACTGCCGAACAATACTTCTGGCAGTTGGTCTCGCTGCAAGAGAAGATGAAGACTGTTGAGGCTGTCGATACGCTGCTGCGCGATATCTATAAAGATGTGGACGTAGCCGTGCGCGCTGGTGTGGCTATGCGCAATGACCTCCTTCAGGTGCAGCTGCGCCAGAACGAAATCAAAAGTCAGCGACTGAAACTGCAAAACGGTATCTCCATCGTCCGCCTCTTGCTGTCGCAATACTGCGGTCTGCGCGACACATCGTTTACCATTGACCATGGACCATTGACCATTGACCATTTTGCTGCGCAAAAGGAGGCGGATGCCAATAATGTTCAATGTTCAATGTTCAATGTTCAATGGTCAATGGTCAATGGTCAATGTTCAATGGTCAATGGTCAATTGCAAAACCTCCCTGAATACCAACTTCTGCAAAAGCAGGTCGAAGCCACCAATCTTCAGAAGAAACTGGCCGTTGGCCAAAACTTGCCATCCGTCGCTGTGGGGGCAGGTTACAACTATCATAATCTGCTGGACAACAATCAGACTTTCGGTATGATCTTCGCCACCGTCAGCGTACCCATCTCCGACTGGTGGGGTGGCTCTCACGCCATCAAACGCAAGAAGATTGAGCATCAGCAGGCTGTCGAACAATTAGAGGACAATGCCCAACTCCTGCAAATCCGTATGCAGAACGCCAGGAACGGGGTAGAAGAATCCTACCAGCAACTTCTGCTCGCCCGACGCAGCATCGAACAGGCTGAGGAGAACCTCCGCCTGAATCGCGACTACTATCGTGCCGGCACCTCCAAGATGTCCGACCTCCTGGAAGCCCAGCTGCTCTATCAGCAGTCTGTTGACAAGCACACCGATGCCTTTGCCGACTACCAGAATAAGTTACTGGAATACAGGCAAGTAACAGGACAGTAGACTGATTATTATGTCGTGTCTTTACTACTTTTTTTCAGAGAAGATTCAATTGCTCTTTTATCCGCATCAGTTCGTCCCAATGCTTCATAGCTGCGTCTTCGCCCATCTTGATCATCCTGCGGCTGTTCTTGTTGCCGAAGCTGGAGGCGTCCATGTTGGGCAGGATGGGGGAGATGCAGACGGTGGAGAGCGCCTTGTTTTCGGCGTATTTCGTGATGTCGGGACGGTTGGCGACCCAATCGAGGAGTCCGCCGAAGCCTAACATCTCTGCCACGCCTCTGATCATACTGAAGTCGTAGTCGGGAGTGCGGGCTACCGGCTCGTCCTGCTGCAGGTCGACGGCAATGATGATGTCGGCGCCCATCTTCCTGACAACATCGGCAGGCAGGTTGTTGAGCATGCCGCCGTCGACCAGCTTCATGCCGTCGTGATTGACGGGCTTGAAGATGCCGGGAATGGCGATGGACGCCCGGATGGCCTTCGAGAGCTTGCCTTCGCTGAACACGACCTCCGTAGCCGTGCGGAAGTCGGCAGCCACACAGCGGAAGGGAATACGGAGTGACTTGAAGTCGCGACAGCCCTTGGCATGAGTCATAGAGTCGATGACCTGTTCTACACGCTCGCCGCGCATGACGCCGAAGCCGCCGATGTCGCCCTCGCTGACGTTGCCCATGACGGGAAATCCGAAGATATAGGTCACGCCGTCTTTCACCTTGTAGGGTTCGTTGCCCAGGTCGCTGCGGCGATCGGTAATGAGCGACAGCCACTCCTGCTGGCAGAACATGGAGTCGAGCTCGGTTGAGGTATAGCCCGCCGCATAAAGCCCGCCAACGATAGACCCCATACTCGTTCCGGCGATGTAGTCGATGGGGATGCCGGCCTGTTCGAGCACCTTGATGACACCCACCTCGGCAGCACCCTTGGCACCGCCGCCACCCAAAACCAGTCCCACCTTGGGACGTGCGGCAGCGGCTGTCAGCCAGCAGCCAAGCATACAAAATAATATAAATCTTTTCATATCAGGGTGCAAAAATACGAAAAAAGTCGTATCTTTGCACCAATAAATACATTTTTTAAGATGACGGACAACGGCTTAAACAATTATTTGGACGAAATAGGGCAGGAGAAGTTGCTGACTGACGAGCAGGAACGCGAACTGTCGGAGCGTATCAAACAGGGTGACCAGCGTGCCTTGGGGCGTCTGGTGCAGGCCAACCTGCGTTTTGTGGTGAAGATGGCCTCGCTCTATCGTGGGCAGGGCTTGCAGTTGGACGACCTCATCAGCGAAGGCAATTTAGGGCTGATGACGGCAGCGGCCAAGTTTGATGCTTCACGCGGGACGCGCTTCGTGGTTTTTGCGGCGCCGTATGTGCGCCGGCAGATGGAACGTGCCATTGAGGAGCAGAACGGCATCTACAAAGTGCCGAAGGATGCCGACAAACTGGCCAAGCACCAGGGAAAGGCCATGTCGGTAGATGCACCGTTGGGCGGGCGTACCAATTTAAGTCTGCTGTCGGTACTGGTCAACCAGGACTCGCCACAGGCTGATGAGCGCGTCTACAGCGAGGCGATAGAACGTGCCGTAGAGCTGGCGCTGATGTCGCTCAGCGAGCGTGAGATGCAAGTCATCAACCGCTTCTTCGGACTGGACCGTGAGCATGAGACGATGGCAGAGATAGCCGAGGACCTGAACCTGAAGCGGGAGCGCGTCAGGCAGATACGCAACCGCGCCATTCGCCGACTGAAGAAGAACTACAACAAGGAATTAACCGAACTGCGGAAATGAAGAAGCTGATATTGCTGCTGATAGCGGTTGCAACAACACAAACGACGACGGCGCAGACCGCACAGCAATGGCGCGACTCGCTGACGGTGCTGAACAGGATGATTGACCGTGAACCGCGCTCGACCGACCTGAGACTCAGGAAGGCTGCCGTCAATATCCAGTTGGGGCAATGGGACTATGCTATTGATGAGTATGGCAAGGTGCTCATGATTGAACCTGACAACCCGGCAGCCCTGTACTATCGGGCCTATTGTCTGACGAACCAGCGGCAGTATGCGATGGCGAGAAGCGACTACGAGGCGTTTCTCAGAAAGATGCCCACCCACATGGAGGCCCGTCTCGGACTCGCTACGGTGTATGCCAGGATGGGGCGCGTGACAGACGCCAGAGACCAGTATAACCAGATGGTGGAGATGTTTCGCGACTCCGTGGTGTGCTATGTGGCCCGTGCCGTCTTCGAGACGTCGCAGCAGCAATATGACGTAGCGCTCTACGACTGGGACGAAGCCATCAGCCGTCAGCCGCAGAACGTAGACTATGTGGCGAGCAAGGTTGACCTGTTGCTCAAGCTCGAAAGACGTAAGGAAGCCCTTGAGGAATTAGAAAAAGCACTCCAGCGGGGCGTTCCCCGAGGAGTGCTTAAAGAGTGGATAGACAAATGTCAGAAGTCTACTCGATGACAACCAGCGCCTCGTCTTCCATCACGCTCTGACCAACCTGCACGCAGATGGCGGTGACTTTTCCTGACTTTTCGGCCTGCAGGTTGTTGGCCATCTTCATGGCTTCCAGAACAATCACGTTCTGACCAGCCTCTACTTCCTGACCTACTTCTACAAGAATGTCGGTGATGACGCCAGGCAGCGGAGCCTTCAGGGCATTGGCCTTGTTGGCAACAGCCGTCTCCTGCCCCTCAGCAGCAGGAGCAGCTGCCGCAGCCGCAGGACGTACTACGGGCTTCTTCTTCTCAGGCTCGGGTTCTTGCTCCATTTCGACCTTGAACTCCTCGCCGTTGACTGTCAGCGTAGCTACATTGCCGACAATGTCGCCGATGGCAACTTCGTATTTGTTACCGTTGATGGTATATTTATACTGTTTCATTCTCTACTCATGATTTAGGGGTGAGCTGTCATTGTCTGGGCATAGCCGTTCCACTGGGTGGGATGCTCGGCAATCGTAATGATGCCGGGCTCCACATCGTGGACGTTATTACCAAGATGCTCGTGCAGGGCAAGAGCTATGGCAGCATAAACTTCGTTTTTGTTCATTGTCAATTATCAATTGTCAATTATCAATTATCCATTACATCGGAATGTTACCGTGCTTCTTGGCAGGCAGAGCATCGCGCTTGGTAGCCAGCTGAGCCAGACCGCGGCAGATGCGGAAGCGCGTGTTGCGCGGCTCGATGACATCGTCGATGTAGCCATACTTGGCTGCCTGGTAAGGATTAGCGAAGAGCTCGTTGTACTCGTCCTCCTTCTCGGCGATGAAGGCCTTGACGTCCTCGCCAGCTTCCTTCTTGGCCTTGGCTTCCTTAGCGTAGAGCACAGCAGCAGCACCAGAGGCACCCATCACGGCAATCTCAGCTGAGGGCCATGCGTAGTTCAAGTCGGTATGCAGCTGCTTAGAACCCATCACGATGTGCGAACCGCCGTACGACTTACGCAGCGTGACCGTAATCTTGGGAACGGTAGCCTCGCCGTAAGCATAGAGCAGCTGGGCACCGTGCAGGATGACGGCGTTGTACTCCTGACCCGTGCCGGGCAGGAAGCCGGGAACGTCGACGAGCGACACGATGGGGATGTTGAAGGCGTCGCAGAAACGGACGAAGCGGGCACCCTTACGCGAGGCGTTCACGTCGAGCACACCAGCATAGCAGGTAGGCTGGTTGGCCACGATACCGACGCTCTGGCCGTTGAAGCGGGCAAAGCCGACGATGATGTTCTTAGCGAACTTTGGCTGCACCTCGAAGAACTCGCCGTTGTCGGTGATAGCGGCAATGACCTTGTACATGTCGTAGGCCTCGTTGGGGTTCTCGGGGATAATCTCGTTCAGCGAGTCCTCCATGCGGTTGATGGGGTCGTCGTTCTTGCGGCGCGGAGCCACCTCCATATTATTAGAAGGAATATACGACAGCAGCGTCTTGATCATCTGCAGGCCTTCTTCCTCGGTCTTGGCCGTGAAGTGGGTCACACCAGACTTCGTCGAGTGAACAGATGCACCACCGAGGTGCTCCTGGTCGATGTCCTCGCCCGTGACGGTCTTCACCACCTTCGGACCGGTGAGGAACATATAGCTGGTGTTCTCCATCATCAGCGTGAAGTCGGTGAGGGCGGGGGAGTAGACGGCACCACCGGCGCAGGGACCGAAGATACCGGAAATCTGGGGGATGACACCCGAGGCGAGGATGTTACGCTCGAAAATCTCGGCGTAGCCAGCCAGCGCGTTGATACCCTCCTGAATACGTGCGCCACCCGAGTCGTTGATACCGATACAGGGAGCGCCCATCTTCATGGCCATATCCATGACCTTACAGATCTTCTGGCTCATGGTCTCAGACAGAGAACCGGCATGGACGGTAAAGTCCTGTGCGAAGACGAAGACCAGACGGCCGTCGATGGTACCGCTACCGGCAACGACACCGTCGCCGGGGAACTGCTTTTTCTCCATACCGAAGTTGTGGCAACGATGCTCCTTGAACATGTCGTACTCTTCGAACGAACCTTGGTCGAGCAGCATGTCGATGCGCTCACGAGCGGTGTACTTGCCGCGGTCGTGCTGTTTCTGGATTGCTTTCTCACCACCACCGAGACGGGCCTGTTCGCGCTTCTCGATGAGTTGCTTAATCTTTTCTAATTGCTTTGACATCTTTTTATTTCAATTCTTTAATTCTTCAATTCTTCAATTTTACTCCGGGTGTTCGCAAAGCTCTGTGAGGATGCCACAGGTAGACTTCGGATGCAGGAAGGCGATGTTCAGACCCTCGGCGCCCTTGCGGGGCTTCTCGTCGATGATGCGTACGCCCTTCTCTGACACTTCTGCCAAAGCGTTGGCCACACCGTCCTCGATGCAGAAAGCTACGTGGTGAACGCCCTTGTTGCCCTTGTCGAGCCACTTCTGGATGGTGCTCTCAGGTGATGTCGGCTCAAGCAGCTCGAGCTTCACCTCGCCACACTTCAGGAAGGCGGTCTTTACCTTCTGGTCTTCCACTACTTCTGTTGCATAACACTCCAAGCCCAGTACGTCTGTGAAGAACGGCAGGCTTTCCTCAATGCTCTGGACGGCAATGCCCAGATGCTCAATGTGTGAAATCTTCATATCAATAGTATGTTAGAATAAATTTGGGTGCAAAGATAGTAATTCTAATTGAGAAACGGGAATTGGCAATTAATAATTAATGATTATTAAAACTCAACGGTGATTTTCCCGTTCAGTTGGCGACCTGTCAGATAGTTGGGAACGGCCCATTGGCGATTGGTGACGTCGGTCACCCAGTAGTAGCTGTTGACATTTGAGATACCGAAGAGGTTCAGACAGTCGATGCCAAGCCACACACGTCTGACGTTGAATGCTGAACGCTGGAGGTTCTTGTATGCCAACCAGGCCATACCGATGTCGGCACGCTTATAGGCAGGAGCACGGAAGCTTTGCTGCTCCAGTCCGCGGTGAGGGGCTCCGAAGGGCAGACCGTCGGCATAAGCCAGACGCAGGGTCATCTTGAAGCGGTCGGTACCGGGGAAATAGTCGGTGAAGTGCAGGTTGATGGCGTAGCGCTGGTCGGTAGGCATGGGGAAGTAGCTGCCACCGTCCGTCTTCTGCCCCGTCTTCATGAGCGAGAAGGTGAGCCACGAGTCTGTGCCTGGCACGAACTCACCATAGAGTTTCATGTCGAGTCCGGCGATGTAGCCCGAACAGAGGTTCTCGCCATAGTAGGTCACCTTGACGTTCTGCACGTTGTAGGGGATGATGTTCGACAGCGCCTTGTAGTAGGCCTCGGCTGTGAATCGGAAGGGACGCTCCATCATGCGGAAACGGTAGTCGAAGGCGGCGATGAAATGTATCGACCGCTGGCTCTTGATACGCTCATTAAGGGTGACGATGGTGCGACCGTTGATCGTGCTCGTGTCGCGCAGTTCCTTGAAGAACGGAGCCTGATAGTAAAGACCTGTGGCAAAGCGCAGCGTGACGTCTTGGTTGAAATGCGGTACGACGGCCAACGATGCCCGAGGCGACACGGTGGTCTCGCGGTTCCACGACCAGTTGCTGAATCTCACGCCGTAGTTCAGCGTGTAGAACGTTTCATTCGGCGTCTGCCAGCGGTAGGTGTCCTGTATGTAGCCTTCTAACCGGCGCGAGCTCATGTCGTTCTTTGACGACAGGGCGTAGATCATGTCTAAACGGTTGCTGGTGTGAGGAATGGAATAGCCGCTGGAGTCGCGCATCTCGTATTCCCGCGACTGCTCCTTGATGTGTTCCCACTTCATGGTGACGCCTGCTTCCAGATCATGTTGGCGGAAACGTCTGTTGACCATCAGCTTCAGACTCTGCACGTTGGCCGTCAGGTAGTTGCGCCCGTGCTCCATATAGGTGCCAACGCCTAAGTTCTCTGACGACTCCGTATCGTCGAGCCAGTACTGTCCCTGAATATCGTATGTCTCTTGCTCCTTGGTGTGGAAGGCCGATGCCAGGAGCTTGATGGTTGTCGAATCACTCAGGTGGCGCGCAATGGAGAGTGTGCCGAAGAACGTGCGGAACACGTCTTTCTCCTGGCCGTCAAAGTAAACGCGGAAGGACTTGACATCCTCCATCGTTCCGAAACTGGTCTCGCGGTCTTTGGGGATGAACTCATATTTGTTCTCCGAGATGTTGCCGATGAGACCGACGCTCCACCGGCTGTTGGGCTTCCAGTTGATGTACGTCTGATAGTCTAAGAAGTTCGGGCGGTACTCGCCGGTGGTCTCCAAGGAACCTAACAGGTATTTGGTGGTCTTATAACGCAGGCCGTGACTCATGGAGAACGTCTTGCTGCCAACACCCAAATAGGCGCTGCCGCCTAATAGCGACCCTGTCAGGACGGCTTCCGTCCGTTCAGGCGTCCGGTAGGTGATGTCGAGTACCGAGGCCATCTTGTCGCCGTACTTGGCTTCAAAACCGCCAGTAGAAAAACCAACTTTCTCGACCATGTCGCTATTGATAATGCTAAGACCCTCCTGTTGGCCAGAGCGGATAAGTAGCGGACGGTAGATTTCCACATTATTTATATATACGACGTTCTCGTCGAACGAGCCACCGCGCACATTGTACTGGCTCGACAGCTCGTTATGGGTGGATACACCCGCCTGCTGTTGTATCAGTTCCTCAACAGCGTTGCCAGTCGTCGACGGGCTGTTCTTGATGGTCTGAATGTCGAGCTGTTCGGTTCCTGTCGTCTGCCTTCGCCGCTCTGTGATGGTCACTTCTCCCAAGGCTTCCTGCTGGTACATGATGACTTGAACGGTGAGCGTGCCGCGGGGGCGGATGAACTTCCTGGTGCGGGACTTATAGCCGATCATGGAGAATTTAACCGTCACGGAATCAGCTGATTGCAGATTAATGCTAAACTCTCCCTTGAGATTTGTCATAGCCAACTTAGCTTGTTCTAAACATGTGATGGATGCCAGTTCCAAGCCGTTACCGTCTTCGTCGACGACCTTGCCTTTGAGCGTAAAGTCGGCAGCATGCAGATGGCCGGGTAACAGGGCGAACACAAGCCAGATGGCAAATATATGTAGAATTGTTTTTGCTTTCATTATCCATAATAACGTATTTTTTGCTCTTTTATTGCATCATGAAAGAAAGTCGCACTTTTCTTTTGATATTTGCGTATTTTGCTGTAACTTTGCACCCGAAATTAGAAAAACAATGAATTCACAGAACACGCCAATACATGTAAGACTTTGGCATCGCGATTTCTGGCTGCTGTCGTTAGCCGGCTTGTTGTTGTCGATGGCCGTCTATGTTTTTGTTCCGTCGTTTCCCGTTTGGCTGCTGGAAACAGAGAAGTTGTCTACTACGGAAGTAGGCATCTCGATGGGCGCTTTTGCCTTTGGACTCTATGCTTTCGGTTTCTTCTGTTCGTGGCTCGTCCAGCGGTTCCGTCGTAACAATATCTGTATCCTCTCAATAGCAGCCATGATAGGGGCCATCTCCGTCCTATATTATATTCATGGTCTGACAAGTGATTCCATAGAGTTCGGGCTGATAGTGATTCAGCGCGTGCTGCTTGGTGCCACGTTCGGACTGGCGCAGATGATTTTGTTCAGCACCCTGATTATTGATGCCAGTGAGTCGTATCGTCGTACGGAGGCTAATCATTCGGCATCGTGGTTTTCCCGCTTTGCTGTGGCGTTAGGCCCAATTCTGGGTTATGTGTTGTTCTACTATAAGAATTTCGACGCCGTTCTGCTGGCTTCGCTCTTTTGTGCTGCCTGCTCCATCATACTGATTCTGGCGGTGAACTTCCCCTTTCGTACGCCCAGCGACTCCTTTCATATTTTCAGTACAGACCGTTTCTTTTTGTCGAACAGCATTCCCCTGTACGTCAACCTGATGCTTTTTGCCGTTGTCGTCGGCTTGCTGATGTCATTAGGTCTGAGCGACCGTTTCTACGCTTGTGTCATGGGTGGCTTCTTGCTGGCCTTGGTAGCTCAGCGAATTGTCTTCCGCGATGCTGACCTGAAGAGCGAGATTGTGACGGGATTTATTCTGCTGCTGATGGTACTGATACTCATCTTCACGCGTCCGCTGCCCGTTGTCTGGTACATTGCCCCGCTACTCTTGGGACTTTCGATAGGTGTCGTCTGCTCGCGCTTCCTGCTGTTCTTCATCAAGTTGAGCAGGCATTGCCAGCGTGGCACGTCGCAGAGTATGTGCTTCTTGGGGTGGGAGAGTGGTGTCAGCCTGGGCCTTGGTCTTGGCTACGGACTATTCTTCAATGACGATAAAGGCAATTTGATTACCTGTATGGTGTTGACAGTAGTAGCTCTACTGATGTACCATTATTATACGCATCAATGGTTCCTTAAACATAAAAACCGATAATGATGATGAAGAAACTGATAGTGTTGACGGCCCTTTTCCTGGGCTTCAGTTGCTGGTGTCAAGCACAGACGGGCTATTATACCCGTGATTTCAAGGACAAGGCTTTGGAGAAGAAAGCCTCTGCTTGGGTGAAGTCTGGCGAGTGGCGCCATGATTTCCAGAAAGCCAGTCCTCACAAATCCATGAATGTAGTTGAGTTCTACACGCAATATCAGAAGAATCCCCAGCAATGGACGGCCTTGTTCCGCTGGCTGGCTGATACCGACCTGCTGACGATACCGGCAGGTAAGTACCCGATAATTGGCACCCCCTTGGTGGCCAGCGTTGAGGACTCGCAGAATGCTCCGATAGAGAAACGCAACAGCGAGAGCCACTACCACCATATTGACTTCCAGTATGTGGTGAAGGGTGTGGAGCGTTTCGGCATCATCGACCACTTGACGTCAACACCCAAGGATGTGTACAAACCCGATGTCATCCACTATCAATACGACGTGAAAAAGACTCGTTTCTACGACTCTGATCCTAATAGTTTCTTCATCTTTTTCCCGTCTGACTGGCATATCGCCAAAGTGGAGGCACCAAAGGCCAAAGACCAGAATATCCGCGTCATTGTCATCAAGGTGGATTACGTCGACTGACGCCCTCTTTTTGTTAATGAATGGTCTGTATTGCAAAAAAATCTATTTTTCTTTGGTGGTTTGGAAAAAATGCCGTACCTTTGTACACCTTGAAAGAAAAAACCTAACAAAAGTGTTAATCGTAAATAAAAACAACTTATGAGTCAAAAAAGAGTTTACCTCTTCGGTAACGGTAAGGCCGAAGGTAATGCAAAAATGCGTGAGGAACTTGGTGGTAAGGGTGCTAACCTTGCTGAGATGAACCACATTGGCGTTCCCGTTCCTCCTGGTTTCACTATCACTACTGACTGCTGTAACGAGTACTATCAGGTTGGTCAGCAGAAGATTATGGAGCTGCTGAACGACGACGTGATGGCTGCTGTTAAGCACATTGAGGACTTGATGAACTGCAAGTTCGGTGATGCTGCTAACCCCCTGCTTGTTTCTGTCCGCTCTGGTGCCCGTGCTTCTATGCCTGGCATGATGGATACCATCCTGAACCTGGGTCTGAACGACGAGGTGGCTGAGGGTATGGCCAAGAAGACCAACAATCCTCACTTCGTTTACGACTCTTATCGTCGTTTCGTCCAGATGTACGGTGACGTGGTGCTCGAGATGAAGCCCGTCAACAAGACCGACATCGATCCGTTTGAGGAGATTATTGAGAAAGTGAAGAAGGAGAGCGGCGTTGTTCTGGATAAGGACCTCAGCGTTGACGACCTGAAGAAGCTGGTTCAGCTGTTCAAGGCTGCCATCAAGGAGCGTACCGGTAAGGACTTCCCCAACGATCCTATCGAGCAGCTCTGGGGCGCTATTTGCGCTGTGTTCCGTTCTTGGATGAACGAGCGCGCCATCCTCTATCGTAAGATGGAAGGCATCCCCGACGAGTGGGGTACTGCTGTCAGCGTGATGGCTATGGTATTCGGTAACATGGGCGACACCTCTGCTACCGGCGTATGCTTCAGCCGCGACGCCGCCAACGGTGAGAACCTGTTCAATGGTGAGTATCTGGTGAACGCTCAGGGTGAGGACGTTGTGGCTGGTATCCGTACTCCGCAGCAGATTACGAAGATTGGTTCTCAGCGCTGGGCTGAGCGCGCTGGTATCTCTGAGGAGGAGCGCGTGGCCAAGTATCCTTCTATGGAGGAGGCAATGCCTGAGATCTATGCCGAGCTGAACGGCATTCAGGAGAAGCTGGAGAACCACTATCATGATATGCAGGACATGGAGTTCACCGTTCAGGAAGGTAAGCTGTGGTTCCTCCAGACTCGTAACGGTAAGCGCACAGGTGCCGCTATGGTGAAGATTGCCATTGACCTGCTCCACGAGGGTATGATTGACGAGAAGACCGCCATCATGCGCTGCGAGCCCAATAAGCTCGACGAGCTGCTGCACCCCGTATTCGACAAGAAGGCCCTGTCTGCTGCTAAGGTCATTGCTCAGGGTCTGCCCGCATCTCCTGGTGCTGCCTGTGGTCAGATTGTGTTCCACGCTGACGACGCCAAGGCTTGGCATGAGGATGGTCACAAGGTAGTGCTCGTACGTATCGAGACCTCTCCTGAGGACCTCGCCGGTATGGCTGCTGCCGAGGGTATCCTGACCGCTCGTGGCGGTATGACCTCTCACGCTGCTGTGGTTGCCCGTGGTATGGGTAAGTGCTGCGTATCGGGTGTAGGTGCCCTGAACGTGAGCTACAAGGACAAGACCGTTGAGATTGACGGCGTTACATATAAGGAGGGAGACTACATCTCTCTGAACGGTACCACGGGTCAGGTTTACGCTGGCGAGGTGCCCACCAAGGCTGCTGAGCTCTCTGGTGACTTCAAGGAGCTGATGGATCTCTGCGACAAGTACACCAAGCTGCAGGTTCGTACCAATGCTGATACCCCGCACGATGCACAGGTGGCTCGCGCCTTCGGTGCCAAGGGTATCGGTCTGACACGTACCGAGCACATGTTCTTCGAGGACAAGAAGATCATTGCTATGCGTGAGATGATCCTCAGCGACAGCGTTGCCGGACGTGAGAAGGCACTGGCTAAGCTGCTGCCTTACCAGAAGGCTGACTTCAAGGGCATCCTCGAGGCTATGGACGGTCTGCCCGTCAACATCCGTCTGCTCGATCCTCCCTTGCATGAGTTCGTTCCCCACGATATTCCTGGTCAGGAGACGATGGCTAAGGAGATGGGCGTTAGCCTGGAGGCTATCCAGCGCCGCGTAGCTTCTCTGGCCGAGAACAACCCGATGCTGGGTCACCGTGGTTGCCGTCTGGGCATCACCTTCCCCGAGATTACCGCTATGCAGACCAAGGCTATCCTGAGTGCTGCCTGCGAGCTGAAGAAGGAAGGCAAGAACCCGAAGCCCGAAATCATGGTGCCGCTGATTGGTACGCTCTACGAGCTGAAGCAGCAGAAGGAGGTTATCCAGTACGCCGCTAAGGAAGTGTTCCAGGAGTATGGTATGGAGGTTGAGTTCGAGATTGGTACGATGATCGAGATTCCTCGTGCTGCCCTGACCGCCGACCGTATCGCCGAGGAGGCTCAGTACTTCTCATTTGGTACCAACGACCTGACTCAGATGACCTTCGGTTACAGCCGCGACGACATCGCTTCGTTCCTGCCTGTATACCTCGACAAGAAGATCCTGAAGGTAGACCCGTTCCAGGTACTCGACCAGAAGGGTGTCGGCCGTCTCATCAAGTTCGCTGTGAAGGAAGGCCGCGAGGTTCGTCCTGACCTCCGTTGCGGTATCTGTGGTGAGCATGGTGGTGAGCCCAGCTCAGTGAAGTTCTGCGCCAAGATTGGCATGAACTACGCCTCTTGCTCTCCCTTCCGCGTGCCCATCGCACGTCTGGCTGCCGCGCAGGCAGCCGTCGAAGAGTGATATTCAATTTATTGAAAATCAAATAATTAATTATGAGAGGTTAAAGCGTTACTTCAATACTTTAACCTCTCGTTTTTTCTATAATAAGCCTATTAAAAATAGCTGCTATTCCGTGTGCCAATCGCAAATCATAGCAAACGGGATAACTTTTTAAGAGCAACTGTTTTACATTATAAGAGTATATAAGAGTTATTTCTTATAAAAATTATAATTATGAAAACAGTATCAATGAAACCCATAGTTCAAAAACCTCGTAAGGATGGTTTTTGGGCAGTGTACATCCGATTCACGCTTGATGGTCGGTGTCAATTTTGGAAGACCTCAAAGGTCGTCTCATCACAAAATGTCAAGTCAAAATCTGAGATTACAGATCCCCACGTTCTGAGTTTTTGCAGTTCGCTAATTCTTCAATGGATGGAGAAACTCAACCATGTAGATTATTCTATGTGGAGCCTAAAGGACATTGTCGAGTATGTTACAAATGATGATTCTCAAGTATCTTTCAGTAGTTATTCACGTACCTACATTGAAAAGATAGATAAGCCAAGAACTGCTAAGAACTACACTCTTGCTCTAAGGCATCTTGAGAGATATATGGGGACTTGCGAACTTATGTTTCAGTCGCTGACAGAAAGTAGCCTTAAAGCATGGATTGACACTATGGTAAGAGATGGAAAAAAGAGAGCGAAGGAGATGTACCCTGTATGCATACGTCATATATGGCGTAATGCCATGAAAGAACTGAATGTTCCTGAGCAAGGAATTGTAAGGATAAAGTACAATCCATGGGAAAGAATTACAATTCCACAATCGGACGACACAGTAAAACAGGCAAAAAGTCCTAATGCTATGCGTACATTTTTCTCTTGTCCAATACCTACGAAGCCCTTTGCTATGTCTCTTATGGAATTTGGTCGCGATGTAGCAAAAATGGCTTTTTGCCTCGGTGGAATGTATTGCGCAGATCTTTATGAGCTGAAGAAAGAAGATTACTATGATGGTATCATACATTATAACAGGGCAAAGACGAAACATTGCAGAAAAGACAGTGCCTATATGGAGATGCGTGTACCGGATATTATTAAGCCATTGTTCAAGAAGTACAGTTCTTCACAAAAGAAGGGTCCTTTATTTTGCTTTCATGAAATGTACGCTACAGAAGACAGCTTCTGTGCTAATGTAAATAGTGGCATCAGGCAAATCTGTCAGAAAATAATGGGACTCAGCAAAGAGGAAGACTATAGCATTCTAACTTTTCGTCACACTTGGGCAACTATCGCATTTAATGAACTTGGGTTGGATTGGCAAGCAGTTGCGTTTGCAATGAATCATGGCTCTGCTCATCGTGTCACTCAGACGTATGTGAAAAAGGATTTTAGTCCTGCATGGGAATTGAATGACAAGGTTGTTGAGTTTATATTCTTTTCTGATAATCCTGGAAAGGAAGAGTTGCGTCGGGAAGAAAAGAAATTAGAAACAGATCGGATATCCAAAAACAATCTACTTCGAGGGACAGCATTTTACAAAGGAAAAGTTGTTGCAGAAGAGGAAAAGACAGGATTCACCAATAAAGGTCAGCTTGTCGCATTACTCATAAAGAGATTACCTAAGGACATTCCTACGGGAGCAATTGTGCAGTTTGTGATCGAAAACATAGACAAGGGCGGTAAATGGATGTATGAGCATCAAAAAGGAAAAGGATTTCACTAAATGCAGATTGCAATAATATCAACATAACCAATAAGAGTCATTTTGCAAAAATCCTAAAGTAAACTCGTCAATCTGTAGGAATTTTGCATTTTGACGAGTTTTCTTTCAGAATCCCAGAAGATAACGTAAAATGGAATGCCAATCTTTAGAGAATTTGCATCCCTCTTCTAATTGCAGTATACGGCTTACACTCGCTCGGCTATGCCGCTTCGCACGTCGAAGATCTTTGCGACGGAAAAAGTAAGTGTACTCGCTTCGCCCGGAAAAGTCATAAATGAAGAAGTCGGAATAAGAACAATTCAGTGACAGATACGAAAAGGAGGATGCACGACAGTCCAACGCTCAGACAAAGCACGTCATGGCCATCGGACGGAGAAGGACACGTAAGGCGGCAGCGTATCATTATGCTATCAGAAAGGAGCATGGTGAACGAAGAATGCCCATTGACAAGGAAAGGGACTATGCAGTGGAAGTCCAAGACTGAAGAGCGGGAAAAGAGATTAGGAATATTCGGCTACAAGCTGTCCTGTTAGGCAGCAACATGAGATTCGACAAAAGAAAGGAGATAAAAGAGAAAAAGCTAGAAGAAGGTCAAGTGAGCCTTTCCTGTCTTACAGAATAATCCACTGAAGACATTCGGGGTAAGGCATTTTGGTGTATATATAATACCTTTATAATATACGCGACAAAATTGCTATTTGCAACATATAACTTGTTCTAAAACTAAATACATTCAGGAGGTGATGTGTTAGTTTTGGTACGGATAAATTCGGCAATGAATCCCATTTGTTGCCGAATTTATATGTGAGGGCACATCACTTTCGGTCTATAAGAGGTATCTCGATAAAAAGAAAGAGAGTCCAAATTCCAGAAGCGGAAAAAGGACTCCTTTAATTCTAAAAGATAAAAACCTCTTCCTTATAGATCACCCTCATTTCTAACAATATTCTCAAAGTTTTGAGTAGCCCATTCCATCAAACCGATGACATGGGGCATGAGGCTTTGGCCCAATTCAGTGATGGAGTATTCAACCCGTGGAGGAACCTCTGGATAGACTTGACGAGCTACAAGACCTATCTGTTCCAGACGTTTCAGCGTTTGTGATAACATTTTCTGCGAGCAGTCAGACATGTCACGCCCAAGATCGTTGAAACGCATGGTGCCACGCTCGTTGAGATGATATAGCACCAACAGCGACCACTTGTCTCCAAACTTTTCTATTACGTTGCGTATGGGGCACGCTTTGTATTTCTCGTCTATTGCTCGATTTATCTTACGCATATGTTTGACTATTTTTAAATCCGAGTGCAAAGGTACAAAACCTTCCGAAAGTAAGCAAATTTCTGAAGTAGTAAATTGTACATAGACAATAATTTTAATCTTTAACATTTTTTTGATTAAAGAAAATGCCTGTATTTCAGCAATTCTAACAAAAAAGTAAGTAAGCCACTTTTTGGTGCCTTCTTGTGGGATTGAAAAACTTGCCGTACCTTTGCAACGTCAAAACGAACAAATAACATTTTAAACGAATAAGAATTATGAAACAGATTGAGACAATTAAGAGTGGTAATAACTTCAGCGCAGTAAGCGTAGGTAAGATGAGTGAGATTATCGAGCACGTGCTTCCGATGGGTCCCAACGTAACCATTCAAGGTAAAGTGTTCGCAGGTCAGGCCGTAGGTGCAACTGGTAGCGAACTGAGTTTCCAGACACTCATTCCTGGTCAGGACAGTGGTTTCCTGCACACTCACAAGACTCACGAGGAACTGTACATTATCCTGAATGGTGAAGGCCAGTATCAGGTGGATGGTGAGGTATTCCCCGTCAGCGAGGGCGCCATCATCCGCGTCGCTCCCGATGGCAAGCGTGCGCTGAAGAATACTGGCAGCGAGAACCTGACGATGCTCTGCATCCAGTACAAGGCCAACGCCTTCACCGAGGCTGACAGCCCCATGACCGACGGCACAATCCTGCAGGAAGAACTGAAATGGTAAGCGAGATGTTCGACAAAGCAATTCAGTTCCTGAAAGACCACAAGGAGATTGCCCTTGCCACCAGCGAGGGCAATATGCCTAAGTTGCGCA
>Ga0310695_10004229_pt1 | contig 26868 bp, 22 predicted proteins | sample RumenRJG_04DNA_FD_203882 | JGI IMG/M metagenome (GOLD analysis project Ga0310695, IMG submission 203882) | Bovine rumen microbial communities from Lethbridge, Alberta, Canada - RJG_04 (v2) (version 2) | ecosystem: Host-associated > Mammals > Digestive system > Stomach > Rumen | place: Canada... | reverse complement strand
GTTAGGCATTCCTAACGCGCTAATTACTTATATATCAAGCTACTGGGATATACGACAGTCCACCCAGTGATCCGTGCTTCACGATGCAGAGCATACTGTGGTTGATCTCGTCAATCATCTGATTCAGTTTCTGACACATATAGGGTGTGATAGCCTCTTTCCTGCCATAGGTAAAGAGACGGCGCTCAGCCTTCTCCAGACGACCATGATTCCACACCTCGACAGCCTCCCATTCACCGTGTTCCTTGTCATTGACGGCAGTCGACCACTTGTCATGAGGCAGTCCCTCGGCATCAAGGCGTGCCTTGAACTTATGACCTTGAAACAAACCAACCACCTCTCCTATTAGTCTGCGCTTGGAGGAGCGAAACGATATCTTGGTCTTAGAGGCCTTATTCTGTACCATATTCGCATTATACTCCTCATAGTAAAGATAGCCGTCAATATTGCCTTTGACATAGTCAACGGTCAACTTCATCCTGTGGGTATCACTCTTAAAGAAATAATGCCATTTTCCATCCTTCAAACCGTTCAGAAAACTGCCCTCAGCCTCGTTACGAAAGGCTTTTCCATAAGGACTGATAGATGATAACTGATAACGAAAGGGACCATCAAATACGCGCATCCCCTCATCATCCAGATAATAAGAGTAAAAAGACTGGCCTCCGTGGTATGGTCCGTCATAATAATAATGTGTTTGCGAATAATGTCTAAACCGATCCTGAAGTTTCAAACTTAGTTTTTGTAACTGATTCATTTTACATGTTGTTGGATTCATTTCCGACTCACTCGGACTTTTTCATAGTTGAGTTTTCGAATGCAAAGGTAACAATAAAAAACGGAAAAAAAGATGAAATTTATACGGAGACTCGACGAAAAGAACAATTAATAGGACAATACATAGATAATGATAAAGTTTTTTGTATCTTTAACTTCAACGAAAGTACTCACGCTCGAGAAAACTCAAAATTCTTTTGGTTTTCTGCTCACTTAATCGTACCTTTGCACCCAGTTTATAAACGTTTATAGTAGAAAATGGCATTAAAATGTGGTATTGTGGGACTGCCTAACGTCGGCAAGTCCACACTTTTCAATTGTCTGTCGAGCGCTAAGGCTCAGGCAGCAAACTTCCCTTTCTGTACGATTGAGCCCAACGTGGGCGTGATTACCGTACCCGATGAACGACTGACCAAACTGGCCGAGATAGTACACCCAGGACGCATTGTTCCTGCTACCTGTGAAATCGTTGATATCGCAGGTCTGGTAAAAGGTGCCTCAAAGGGTGAGGGGCTTGGAAATAAGTTCCTTGGAAATATCCGCGAGACGGATGCAATCATCCACGTGCTGCGTTGCTTCGAGGATGAGAATATCACCCACGTAGATGGTTCTATCGACCCCATCCGCGACAAGGAAATCATTGATACCGAGCTACAGCTAAAGGACCTCGAGACCATCGATTCTCGTCTGGCTAAGACAGAGAAGGCTGCTGCTGCCGGCAATAAGGACGCCAAGGTGGAAGTAGCTGTCCTCAAGGCATATAAAGAGGTATTGGAACAGGGTAAGAACGCCCGTATCGTGGAGTTCGAGAGTAAGGACGAGCAGGACTGCGCCCGCAACCTCTTCCTGCTCACCTCAAAGCCCGTGCTCTACGTCTGCAACGTAGGCGAGGCTGATGCCAAGAGTGGCAACGACTTCACCAAGAAGGTGGAGGCACTGGCTAAGGAAGAAGGTGCCGAGGCTATGGTCATCGCAGCCAAGACAGAAGAGGATATTGCCGAACTCGAGAGCTACGAGGACAAGCAGATGTTCCTTGAGGAACTGGGCTTGGAGGAGAGTGGTGTGAACCGTCTGATCAAGAAGGCCTACGCCCTGCTGAACCTTGAGACCTTTATCACCGCTGGCGAGATGGAAGTGAAGGCCTGGACCTACAAGAAGGGCTGGAAGGCTCCTCAGTGTGCCGGTGTCATCCACACCGACTTCGAGAAGGGCTTCATCCGTGCCGAGGTTATCAAGTACGAGGACTACCTGAAATACGGCTCAGAGGCCGCCGTTCGCGAGGCTGGTAAGATGGGCGTAGAGGGTAAGGACTACGTGGTGCAGGATGGTGATATCATGCACTTCAGATTCAATGTCTAGGCTAGTTTTTACTTGTCAGACTAGTCGAACTAGTTAAAACTAGAAAAATCATGAATATCCTCAGTTATATTCTCTGGAACCCTTCGCTTGAAGCTTTCAGCATCGGCCCGTTCAGCATCCGCTGGTACTCGCTGATGTGGCTCATCGGACTGGCACTGGCCTATCTGATGGTGCGCTGGCTGTATAAGAAGCAGGGCATCCCCAATGAGAAATTTGAACCCCTGTTCATCTATTGCTTCATGGGCATCCTGATAGGTGCCCGTCTGGGACATTGTATCTTCTATCAGCCCGATTACTTCCTCACCTCGTGGAAGGGCGTCATAGAGATGTTCCTGCCTATCCATATTGATGCCGCAGGTGGTTGGAAAATGACAGGTTATCAAGGACTTGCATCACATGGAGGTACACTGGGACTGATCATCACTCTCCTACTCTATGTGCGCCGTTTCAAGGTGCCTGCATGGGTTGTGCTCGACAATATCGCTATTGCCACAGGTATCACAGCCTGTTGCATCCGCATTGGCAACCTGATGAACTCAGAAATCGTAGGAAAGATTACCGACGAGAGTCTGCCCTGGGCCTTCTGGTTCGTCCAGAACGATGGCCCCCAGCAGGTGGTTCTTCGTCATCCTGGTCAGCTCTACGAAGCTATCGCCTATGCCCTACTCTTCGGGCTGATGTTCTGGCTCTACAAGAAGATGCCGCAACGCGTAGGCACCGGCTTCTATTTCGGCCTCTGCCTGGCTTATATCTTCACCTTCCGCTTCTTCATCGAGTACTTCAAGGAGGTGCAGGAAGCCTTCGAGCAGGGTCTGCCGTTCGATATGGGACAGATACTCTCTATTCCCTTTATCATCATTGGTGTTTGGTGCATGATAAAAGGCTTGAAGAAAGCATAAAAGGCAGTAAACTAACATAAAAAATAGTCTCAGGTCATTTTCCTGAGACTATTTTTTTGATATCATTAAGTTTGTTGAGGGCTTCAAGCGGCGTGAGGTTGTTCACGTCTATGCCGAGGATTTCGTCACGCACCTGACAGAGCACGGGGTCGTCGAGTTGGAAGAAAGAGAGTTGCATGCCCTCACGACTGTTGGCGATTTCCGTGGTAGGCTTCCCTACTCCACCCACCTGGGCATTCTCGCTCTCCAACTGCTTCAGAATCACGTTGGCACGCTTCACGATTGAGCGAGGCATACCGGCAATCTCGGCCACATGGATACCGAAGGAGTGCTCAGAGCCACCACGCTCCAGTTTGCGCAGGAAGATAACCTTGCCATCGACCTCCTTCACAGAGACATTATAGTTCTTGATGCGAGAAAAGTTCTTCTCCATCTCGTTGAGCTCGTGATAGTGCGTAGCAAAAAGTGTACGCGGATGTCCCTTCGAGTTCTCATGCAGATACTCTACAATGGCCCAGGCTATCGAGATACCATCATAAGTGCTGGTTCCCCTACCCAACTCATCAAAGAGCACCAGCGAGCGCGAAGACACGTTGTTCAGGATATTTGAAGCCTCCGTCATCTCCACCATAAAGGTTGACTCGCCCAAAGAGATATTATCTGATGCACCCACACGGGTGAAAATCTTATCCACCAGACCGATTCTCGCGGCCTCTGCGGGCACGAAACAACCTATCTGGGCCAGTAATACAATAAGTGCCGTTTGACGCAACAGCGCCGATTTACCAGCCATATTAGGACCTGTGATGATGATAATCTGCTGTTTCTCGTTATCCAGCAGAATATCATTGGGCACATAATGTTCCTCGATAGGCAGTTCCTTTTCTATCACAGGATGGCGTCCCTGCTTGATGTCGATGACCTCAGAAGCATCTATCACAGGACGGATATAGTTGTTCTCCTCTGCCACCTTTGCAAACGACAGCAGACAGTCCAGATGGGCAATGATATTGGCATTGATCTGAATCTGAGGGATAAAAGCCTGCATATCCAGAATCAGGTCATTGAAAAGACGAGCCTCCAGAGAGAGAATCTTGTCCTCTGCCCCCAGAATCTTCTCTTCATACTCCTTCAATTCCTGCGTGATATAGCGCTCAGCCTGCGCCAGCGTCTGCTTGCGCACCCATTCTGCCGGCACCTGATCCTTATAGATATTGCGCACCTCCAGATAATAGCCAAACACATTGTTGTAGCCTATCTTCAGCGAGGAAATACCTGTCTGTTCGGCCTCCCGCTGCTGTATCTGCAGCAGATAATCCTTTCCACTGTAAGCTATATTTCGCAGTTCGTCGAGCTCTTCATTCACCCCACTACGAATCACGCCACCTTTTTGTACCAGCTGAGGTGGGTCGTTTTGTATCTCGCGCTCAATCCTTTCACGAAGACTCTCACAAAGATTCAACTGTTCCCCTACCCTTTTCAGCGCTGCATTATCAGCATAGAGGCACGCTGTCTTGATGGGCTGGATAGCCTGCAGGGCCGTCTTCAGCTGCACCACCTCACGGGGCGATACACGACCTACAGCCACCTTAGACACAATACGTTCCAGGTCGCCAATACGATGAATCTCCTCATCCACACACTGGCGGAATTCAGGCTCACGATAATAGTAATCTACGATGTCCAGTCGCTCATTGATGGGCTTTTCGTCTTTGAGTGGGAACACCACCCAGCGACGCAGCAAACGGCCTCCCATAGGACTCACCGTGCGGTCTATCACGTCGAGTAGCGACTTTCCGTCCTCCTGCATCGGCTGAACCAATTCCAGAGAGCGGATAGTAAACTTATCCAGACGCACATACTTATCCTCCTCGATACGCGAGATAGACGTGATATGTCCTATCTGCGTGTGCTGTGTCTGTTCCAGATATTGCAGGATAGCACCAGCAGCAATCACACCACTCTGCAGATGATCTACGCCAAAGCCTTTCAGGTTCTTCACACGGAAATGCTTCAGCAGCTTCTGACGAGCCGTCTGATCCGTAAACACCCAGTCGTCTAATTGGAATGTAAAGAACTTTGAGCCAAATTTCAGTTCAAAGTCCTGCTTCTTTCCTCGTTCGAAAAGCACCTCTTTTGGCGAGAAGCTACCCAACAGTTTCTCCACATAATCGGCAGTACCCTCGCCTGTCAGGAATTCACCTGTAGAGATATCGAGGAAAGCCACGCCAAGCGATGATTTTCCGAAGTGCACGCTGGCCAGGAAGTTATTCTCCTTATAGTTCAGCACGTTATCAGAGAGAGCCACACCAGGCGTCACCAGTTCCGTGATGCCACGCTTCACCAGTTTCTTCGTCAGTTTTGGATCTTCCAACTGGTCGCAGATAGCCACGCGCTTGCCAGCCCTGATGAGTTTAGGCAAATAAGTATCCAGGGCATGATGAGGAAATCCGGCCATCTCGTCGCCCTTGCCCCCTGCCCCATTGTTACGATGAGTCAGCGTGATACCCAGGATACGAGCAGCTGTGACGGCATCTTCGCAGTAAGTCTCATAGAAGTCGCCACACCTGAATAGCATCACAGCATCCGGGTGTTTCGCCTTCAAGTCAAAAAACTGCTTCATCATTGGGGTCAGTTCCCCATCCTTCTTTGCCATAGTCTTCTAAATTTAAAACAGATGCAAAGGTACGATTAAGTGAGCAGAAAACCAAAAGAATTTTGAGTTTTCTCGAGCGTGAGTACCTTAGACCTAAGGTCAGAGGTATAAAAAAACAAGACACTCCCAAACAGAAGTGCCTCGTTTTACTATTTTTAATCTAATTCCTTACTTCACAATGAACTTTTTGCCGTCCTTGATGTAAAGACCACGACTCATTGTCTGTACACGCTGGCCAGCCAGGTTGTAGATAGCACCATCAAAAGCCTTTGAAGTCTTGATGGTCTCAACAGAAGAAAGATCTCTTACCTGAGAGTAGATATAGCCACCCTGTACAAACTGAGGTTCTGACTTTTCGTCATTGGTATACCACTGAATCTGTCCGCAGATAACTACCTCATCACCTACACCAATCTGATTTTCAGCAGTGAACGCAGCCTTTTCCAAGTACTTTGCTCTAAACACAGTAATCTTAATCTCTGCATCCTTATCCTTTGTTGCAGCAATCTTAAAGGTAGCATTTCCATGCTCTGTGCTAACCTCATCAATATTGGTAATATAACCCTTTACGTAGATTGTCTCTGACTTGGGTTTAGTGTCAGTATTAAGGGCTGAAACCATATCCAGGAATTCCTGATCTGTAATGAGGTAAGGATTATTCTGCTGTCCCTTAGCATCTGGGTCAATAGCTTCTTTAACTGTCAATGAGTAGAAAACTTCCTGAGCTTCAAACTCGTCATTACCTGCAAACTTAGCATAAATATCTGTCTTACCAGCAGTTAACAGTGCAATAGTGCCATCAGATGCAATTGTTGCCACCTCTGGATTTGTACTTTCATAAGTTACAGCAACACTATTCTCGTTAGTCAGTGTTGGGAACGTGTTATCTGAAGCACCAATGGTAACTGTTCTTGAGTTGGTACCCCAAGAAAGACCGGGAGACTTCTTTGATGCAGAACCCTTTTTCCAAATCAGAATCTTTGTAATCTGAGTATTGTGTGCACTATTGATTTTCAATGTATAAACATTGCCTGCTGTCTTGTAGTCATCAGCAATGTTGTACATATTTGTAGTGGTAGCACCTTTAGTCTCTGTACTAACAGCTACATCACCAACATAGATATTCTGCAGTGTTGCACCACTAGCACCTTCTCTACCAACAATATCTATACGGTCTACATCGAAAGAAAAAGCAGGTAATGTCAGAGTTGCGTCCTTCTTACCAAAAATCAAATAATTGTCTTTGTGAATCTTATGACCATTACTTGATGCTCCAAAAGAAATAGTATAATTACCATTTGTGTACTGAGCAGCCGTCTTTACATAATCAGAAGGAAGTCCCCAAGGATTATTTTCAGCGTCAGTAAAGTCAAAAGTTACTTCTTGCGCGAATGCAGGAGCAACTACCATAGCCATCAAGGCTACGAACGAAAAGCGTAAAATTTTATTCATAAGCATTTGAAATTTAAGTTAATATGTTTCGTTTGCAAAAATAGTAAATAAAATCGAACCAACAAAGTTTTTGGCAAAAGATTTTGCTATCTCGAAGATAAATCGTAATTTTGCAGGTTAAGAAACAACAATAAAGACAAAATAAATGGAATACAACTTCAGAGACATTGAGAAAAAGTGGCAGAAGCGATGGGTCGAGAGCGGCATTTATCGCGTAGTTGAGGACGACAAGAAGAAGAAATTCTACGTGCTGAATATGTTCCCTTATCCATCAGGAGCCGGTCTGCACGTTGGTCACCCTCTAGGCTATATCGCCAGTGACATCTATGCCCGCTACAAGCGCCTGCAGGGCTATAACGTACTGAATCCCATGGGTTACGACGCTTATGGTCTGCCTGCTGAGCAATATGCTATCCAGACCGGTCAGCATCCCGCTATCACCACAGAGCAGAATATCAAGCGCTATCGTGAGCAGTTGGATAAGATTGGTTTCTCATTCGACTGGAGTAGGGAAGTGCGTACCTGTGATCCCAAGTACTATCACTGGACACAGTGGGCCTTCCAGCGTATGTTCAAGAGCTACTACAGCACTGCTTCACATAAGGCTCAGCCTACCATCAAACTGATTGAGCACTTCGAACTGATGGGTACTGAGAACTGTCACGCACTTGGTTCTGAGGAGCTGCACTTCACTGCTGCCGAATGGAACGCCTTCTCTGAGAAGAAGAAGCAGGAGGTACTGATGAACTATCGTATTGCCTACCTGGCTGAGACAATGGTAAACTGGTGTCCTGCACTGGGTACCGTACTGGCCAACGACGAGGTTATCAATGGTGTGTCTGAGCGTGGTGGCTATCCCGTAGAACAGAAGAAGATGCGCCAGTGGTGCTTGCGTACCTCGGCTTATGCTCAGCGTCTGCTCGACGGACTGGAGACCATCGACTGGACTGACTCACTGAAAGAGGCTCAGCGCAACTGGATTGGTCGTTCTGAGGGTACAGAGATGGAGTTCCAGGTAGCCGACAGCGAGAAGCACTTCACCATCTTCACCACACGTGCCGATACCATCTTCGGTGTTACCTTCATGGTGCTGGCTCCTGAGAGCGAGCTCGTGGCCGAGTTGACCACTGCCGATCAGAAAGCTGCCGTAGATGAATATCTGGCTTATGTGAAGAAGCGTACTGAGCGCGAGCGCCAGATGGACCACAGCGTCACAGGTGTTTTCTCTGGTTCTTATGCCGTTAATCCTTTCACAGGCGATAAGATTCCCGTATGGATTTCTGAATATGTGCTTGCCGGTTATGGTACAGGTGCCATCATGGCCGTACCTGCTCACGACAGTCGTGACTATGCCTTCGCCAAGCACTTCAACCTGCCCATCATCCCATTGATTGAGGGTGCCGATGTGTCAGAGGAGAGCTTTGATGCGAAAGAGGGTAGGGTGATGAACTCACCTGCTGCAGGAAAGACCACACTCGATGGTTTCACACTCAATGGTCTGAGCGTAAAGGAGGCTATTGCAGCTACGAAGAAGTTCGTTACAGAGCACAACCTCGGTCGTGTAAAGGTGAACTATCGTCTGCGCGACGCTATCTTCAGTCGTCAGCGCTACTGGGGTGAGCCATTCCCTGTTTACTACAAGGATGATATGCCCTATATGATTCCAAAGGAGTGTCTGCCTCTGGAACTTCCCGAAATCGATGAGTATAAGCCCACGGCAACTGGTGAGCCCCCATTGGGTCACGCTAAGAAATGGGCTTGGGACACCAAGACTGATTCTGTGGTCGATTGTTCGTCAATCGACAATAAGACCGTCTTCCCCCTCGAGCTCAACACCATGCCTGGCTTCGCCGGTTCTTCGGCCTACTACCTGCGCTACATGGATCCCCAGAACGACAAGGGTCTGGTGAGCAAGGAAGCCAACGAATACTGGCGTAATGTGGACCTCTACGTAGGTGGTAGTGAGCATGCTACTGGTCACCTCATCTACTCTCGTTTCTGGAATAAGTTCCTCTTCGACTCTGGTTATACCTGCGAGGAAGAGCCCTTCAAGAAACTTGTCAACCAGGGTATGATTCAGGGACGTTCTAACTTCGTATATCGTATTGAGGACGAAGGTGCCGACAAGGGTAAGTTCGTGAGCCTGAACCTACGCAAGAACTATAAGGAGACAACTCCCATCCACGTGGATGTGAACATCGTCTCTGCCGATGTGCTGGACATTGAGGCCTTCAAGGCCTGGCGTCCTGAGTACAACAACGCCGAGTTCATCCTTGAGGATGACAAGTACATCTGTGGCTGGGCTGTAGAGAAGATGTCTAAGTCTATGTACAACGTGGTCAACCCCGATATGATTGTTGAGAAGTATGGTGCCGACACCCTGCGTCTCTACGAGATGTTCCTGGGTCCTGTAGAGCAGTCTAAGCCCTGGGACACCAACGGTATCGATGGTTGCCACCGCTTCCTGAAGAAGTTCTGGAACCTCTGCAGTTCTGTATGCTGCTGTGATACAGCAACAAACGAAACAGCTACCCCCGACAACCTGAAGAGCGTTCACAAGCTCATCAAGAAGGTGTCTCAGGATATCGAGCAGTTCTCTTACAACACCTCTATCTCTGCCTTCATGATCTGCGTCAACGAGTTGTCTCAGCAGAAGTGCAAGAACAAGGAGATGATTAAGAACCTCGTTATCCTCATTGCACCTTTCGCTCCCCATATCGCTGAAGAATTGTGGGAGATGCTGGGCGAGCAGGGTAGTGTGTGCGACGCCCAGTGGCCCACATGGGATGAGCAGTACCTCGTAGAGAGTCAGGCAAAGATGGGTGTGGCCTTCAATGGTAAGACCCGCTTCGAGATTCAGGTCTCTGCTGATGCCGACAATGCTTCTATCGAAGCTTTGGTTCGTGGTGACGAGCGTACGGCTAAGTACGTAGAAGACAAGCAGATAGTAAAAGTTATCATCGTGCCAAAGCGCATGGTGAATATCGTGATTAAGTAGTTTACGGTTTACTGTTGAAAGTTTCCAGTATATATGACTATACAGCATAAAATCATTTGGAACGAGACCAAGGACTATATGTTCATCACCCTTGGTCTGTTGATGTACACCATCGCCTTCACCGTCTTTCTCATGCCTTATGAGATTGTGGCAGGTGGTGTGACAGGTCTTTCGGCTATTATTTACTATGCCACAGGTTTCCATCTGGAGAATACCTACCTGATCATTAACGGCCTGTTGCTCATCGTAGCCCTGAAAATACTGGGCTACAAGTTCCTGATGAAGACTATCTATGCTATCTTTATGCTCGCCCTGATGCTGAAATTCGCACAGGATATACTGCCAAAGCAGCCTAACGGACTGCCTTTCAAACTGATGGGCGAGGGTCAGGAGTTCATATCCATGATTATCGGCTGTACCATCACAGGTATTGCCCTGGCCACTGTTTTCAATAACAATGGTTCTACGGGTGGTACGGATATCATTGCTGCCAGCGTGAACAAGTATAAAAACAATATCTCACTTGGCACCGTGCTCTTTTCCGCCGATTTCTGTATCATTGGCTCTTGTATGTTCTTCCCGCAGTTTGGCGACTATATCGAGCGTGCCCATAAAGTGACGTTTGGTTTTTGCGTGATGGCGATGGAGAACTATGTGCTCGATTATGTGATGAACCGCAGCAGACAGTCTGTGCAGTTTATGATATTCTCGCGCAAATGGCAGGAGATAGCCAATGCCATCGGCACGCAGATGAATCATGGTGTCACTATCCTGGATGGTCACGGCTGGTATACTGGAAACAAGATGAAGGTGCTCTGTATCCTTGCCAAGAAGCGCGAGAGCACCAATATTTTCCGTCTCATCAAAATGATAGACCCTAATGCCTTTGTATCTCAGAGTGCTGTTATCGGTGTCTATGGTGAGGGATTCGACGAAATGAACGTGAAAATAAAGGAAGAGAAAAAGACAGAAGAAGTTAAGGAAAACTAGAAAATGAAGATAGTATTCGCCACCAACAACCAGCATAAGCTGCAGGAGATACGTCAGATACTGGGCGATAGGGTAGAGGTGCTCTCCCTGAAGGATATTGGCTGTGACGTGGATATCCCTGAGACAGGCCAGACACTGGAAGAGAATGCCCTGCAGAAAGCCCGTTATATCTACGACCACTATCATATGGACTGCTTTGCCGATGATACAGGTCTTGAGGTAGAGGCATTAGACGGTGCTCCTGGTATCTATAGTGCCCGTTATGCCAGCTTGGAATCTGGTGCTGCCAGTCATGACAGCGAGGCCAACATGGCGCGCCTGTTGCGCGAGCTCAAGGACAAAGATAACCGTAAGGCACGTTTCCGCACCGTTATCGCCCTTATCCAGAAGAAAGATATCTGTCCCTGTGGTTGCAGCAGCATCAAACAGGAACATCTCTTTGAAGGTATCGTCAATGGTGAGATTACCACAGAGCGGAGTGGGGCAGAGGGCTTTGGCTACGACCCAATATTCCGTCCTGATGGCTTTGAGCATACCTTTGCTGATATGACTGCCGAACAGAAAAACGGTATCAGTCATCGCGGACGAGCCACCGCAAAACTGGCTGATTATCTCCTAAAATAAGTATATGGTATGAAGAGACTGGCCCTTTTATTACTTCTTATTGCGCAATTATCAATTATCAATTGTCAATTGTCAATTGCACAGATAGGCACCTGGAGGGCCTTCATGTCGTATTACGAGCCCCAGCAGATTATCAAGGCAGGCAGTAACACCCTCTTTGTGCGAGCCTCTAACAGTCTCTACAGCTATCATCTCAACGATCATAGCATCACTACCTACGATAAGGTCAACACACTCAGCGATACCTATATATCCTATATCGCCTGGAGTCAGCAGGCCAAACGACTGATAATAGTCTATCAGAACGGCAACATTGACCTGATGGACCTGCAGGAGAACGTTACCAATATCAGTTCCCTTTATACCAAGACACTCACAGAGAGCAAGACTGTCAACAACGTCTATATCCATCAGCAGTATGCCTATCTCTGTATGCCTTTTGGTGTGATCAAGGTCAATATGGAGCGTGCTGAGATTAGCGAGACCTATATGCTGAACCAGAATATCCAGGCTGTTGCCATAGACAATACCAGTATCTATGCGCGCAACGACCAGGGTACAGTATATTCGGCTCTTCTGAGTACCAACCTTATTGACAAGTCCAACTGGAACGCCACGGATACCTATCCCGCATTCACTACCGATACAGCTGACTGGGATGCCTATATCGACATCGTGAAGACGTTGAAGCCAGATGGTCCGAAATATAACGAGTTCAACTATCTGAAATTCCAGAATGGCCATCTCTATTCCTGTGGTGGAAAGGATGAAGGTACAAGTATTGCCTGTGTACAGGTGTATCATCAGGACAACTGGCATATCTACCAGGATAATATCTCTTCGCTCACTGAGCGCAGATACTATTATCATCATGCTCTCGACATTGACCCCACAGACACCACTCATGTCTTTGTAGGCTCCAACAACGGACTCTATGAATTCCGCAATGGCCTGTTCACAAAATTCTATAATAACACGAACAGTCCCATTGAGCCCTATAACGGCAAAAGCAACAACTATCAGTTGGTCACAAGCGTTACGTTCGACAACAATGGTACGCTATGGCTATTCAATAGTCAGGCACCAACGCAATCACTCATATCGCTCTCAAAAGACGGGACTTTCACATCCCATCAAATCCCAGGATTAATGCAACTGGATCAAAGTGGATATGAGAATAAAAGCCTTGGAAAACTGTCGCATATGCGTTTTGATGATGATGGAAACCTCTGGTTTGTCAATAACAACTGGTTCCTTCCTGGCATCTATCGCTATAACCTCCAAACAAAGACATTAAAGTCCTTTACGAATTTCATTAATCAGGACTACATATCCATTGAGAATATCCTTGCGGCTACCTGTTTTACAGAAGACCGTAATCACGATATCTGGGTAGGCACCAATCGTGGACCACTCATCCTTGAGAATTCACAATTTGATGCCACAAATCCCTATTTCACACAGTTTAAAGTGCCCCGTAATGATGGTACCAATAATGCTGACTACCTGCTTTACGGCGTCAATGTGACCTCCATTGCTATTGATGGCGGCAACAGGAAATGGATAGGCACAGATGGAAATGGTGTCTATCTGATTAGTGCGGACAACACAGAACAGATACATCATTTCACAAAAGAAAACAGTAGTCTGCTATCAAATAGTATATTATCAATAGCCATCAATCATGCCACAGGCGAAGTCTATTTCGGTACCGATATGGGACTTTGTTCCTATATGGCTAATGCTACTGCACCAAGTGACGAGATGCATGAAGATAATGTTTATGCCTATCCTAATCCAGTAGAACCAGGTTATACAGGCCTTATCACGGTCGTAGGACTGTCTTTCGATGCCGACGTGAAGATTCTTACCAGTAATGGTAAACTGGTAGCTCAGGGACGCTCTAACGGCGGTACCTTTACCTGGGATGGCTGTGACTCTAAGGGAAATCGTGTGGCCAGCGGAGTATATATGGTGGCCACAGCAATGAGCAATGGTGACAAGGGAGTAGTATGTAAAATTGCCATTGTCAGATAAATGGAAAAAAGACTGCTCTCCTTCCTTTTCTTGCTCATCACTATCATAGCATCTGCTCAGACAAATACATTGCCTGTTATCAGACTGGCAGGACAGTTTTCCAATGACTATCAGGCAGGAACCGTGAGCCTGTATCTTCCTGACGGTACCTCACAGGAACTAATGGAAGCTACCATCAAATGGCGAGGCGGTACCACTAATACGGAAAACACACATAAGCGGAACTATACCATCAAATTCAGCGAAGACAAACAGTTCTTTGGGCTTCGAAAAGACAACAAATGGCTGTTGGATGCTGGTAACGCTGATGTTTTCCGACTACGCAACAAGATAGCTACTGATTTATGGAATGACATGGCACATAAACCTTATTATGCCACTAAGGAACCAAAGGCTTTATCAGGCGTCAGAGGACAGGTCGTGGAGGTCTACCTGAATGATGAGTATATGGGTATCTATTCCTTGACGGAATGTATGGACCGTAAACAACTGAAGCTGAAGAAATATAATAAGGAGACTGGCGAGATAAGGGGCGGACTCTGGAAAGCCGTAGGCTGGGGAAATGCTATGATGTGGGACTGCGAGCCCTACGATAACCATAGTGAGACGTGGGGAGAGTTTGAAGTGAAATATCCTGAACTGGATGATGTTCCTGAAACCGACTATAGCACACTCTATAACGCTATTGATTTCGTGGCACATAGCAGCGATGCCGACTTTATCAGTCATGTAGGTGATTATTTCGATATGCCTGTACTCATTGACTACTATATCTTCCTTTATGTCCTGAATGCCTTCGACAACAGAGGAAAGAATATGTATTGGGCTGTTTATGACAAGACCCAGGACAAGAAACTGACGATTGCCGTATGGGATCTTGACGGTAGCGCAGGACAGCGCTGGATAGACCAGTGGATACCTGACTCATCATCTCCTGACTATCCGTTTGCTGATAATATCAATCTCTATTATCGTCTCAGACAACTCAATGCCGATGCCTTCAATGAGAAAGTCCTGGCGCGCTATCAGCAACTGCGTGCCACCTGTCTTTCCACCGATAGTCTGGTTAAGCGTTATCAGGACTATGATGAACTTCTGAAGAATACAGGTGCAGCACAACGCGAAGAGGAAAGATGGAGCGGCGATTCTGATGTCAGAGGCGAGGAAATCAGTTTCCAGAAAGAAACAGCCTATATAACCGACTGGATCACGCGTCATATGCAATACCTGGACGATAATGTATTTACTACCACCACAAATATCTCATATCATTCTGTTTCCATGCATCATACAGGTTTCTATAATCTGAATGGACAACGTATCAACACCCCACAAAAAGGCATATATATTTGGAAAGGTAAAAAGATTAAAAGGTAAAATTGTAAAAGGTGAATATGAAAAGACTGCAGCATTTCTTCTTAGACCCTGTCAGCAAAAGACCATTCGTTTTCCTTTTGCTCATGCTATTGTTCACCATGCCTGGATGGCTCTATTGTTACACCATCTATAGCGAATACTATCCTTTGCCCCGACTAGTAGGTTGGCTTTTGTTCATCACAGCAATGCCGGCACTTATGTCCTGGGGGTGCTGCATGATAAAATCAAGGATTCTCAGGTCTGTCGTTTATGGTGGAGCTACTATTCTTTTTGCAGTCAATATCTTCCTGACATTAAACTTCAATACAATGATTAGTCCGTGGATACTGCTTCTTATCCACGAAACCAATAGCAACGAGACATCAGAATTTTTCTCTGCCTATGCCTTCTCTACAGTCAGTATCATCACCTATATTCTAACACTGCTGATGATATTATGCATGCTGATAGTTGAGAAAACCATTCATAAAATACAAATAAAACTACCACGACTCACGCTTCTTCCATTCATCGTATGGCTGTCTGTTGGTGTATATCAGCTTATTCTGATGTTACAGATGCTTACATTGACCACACAGTTGGAACTGCAGTCCTGGTATGATGGAAAAGCCTTTTATTGCATAGAGAATACACCTGCCAACCTGCTTTATTCATTTTATCATCTTCATGTTACCAGTCATGAAAATGACAAGGCTTGGGAAGTATCAGAAAAGGTCTTTCAGTCGGCTATATCCAGAAACGAGAAAGACACGGTTGATGTAGTGCTGATTATAGGAGAATCATATAATAAATACCACGCTTCTATCTATGGCTATTATCTGAATACCACACCTGCTCTTTGTGAACAGCAGCAACGAGGCAACCTCTTTGTCTTTACTGATGCCATATCGCCATATAATATGACTACATTGGCAGTAAAAAACATGCTTTCCACGAATAGTATCAGTCTTCATCAGTCATGGAATGAATATCCCTTGGTGATGAGCATATTCCGACATGCAGGTTTCGATGTGGCCATGTGGGACAACCAGAAATCAGAAAATAGTGTTCTTTTCTCAGACTTCTCCAACAACTCTCTGTTCTATAATAAGAAAATGGTGTCATCTACCTATCATCATCTTAACAAAGGACCATTCGATTACGATCAGCAGTTGGTTGACACCGCCTTGACAGTCAAGAGAAACCCAGGTTCTACATTCACGGTCTTCCATCTGATGGGTCAGCATACATTACCCTTATGGCGCTATCCTGAGAACGACAAGAATGCGGTCTTTACTGCAGACAGTATCCAGCGTGCTGACTTGAATGACTATCAGCGACAGTATATTGCTGAATATGACAATGCCACACGCTATAACGACTACGTCATTGGAAATATCATTCAGTATTATAGTCAGAGAAATGCCGTTATACTCTACTTGTCAGACCATGGTGATGAAGTATATGACTATCGTGACGTGGTAGGACGGACACACGAACCTGTCAAACAAAAACAGGCCCTGAAATACCAGTATGAAATTCCGATGGTACTTTGGTGCTCTGATCTGTTTATGGATACGCATCCTGCCATCATGGAAAATATCCGTAAAGCTGTTTTAAGACCATTCTCAAGCGATAACGTGCCACAGCTGTTGATGGGCCTGTCTGGCATCCGTTCATCGTTCTACGAGCCTGAAAAGGACGTTTTAAGCAATCAATATGAATGTGGCATCAGAACCGTTCAGAACACGACCGACTATGATGCCGTCATGAACAAATAAAAAAGAATGCTGAAACTAACTTAGTTCCAGCATTCTCTCTATAGGTTTCACAGCATCTTTTGCTATCTTTGGATCCACTTCAATCTGAGGCCATTCATACTTCAATGTGTTGTAGATCTTCAGCAGCGTGTTCATCTTCATGTACTGACACTCGTTACAACTGCATTCCAGGCCGCTCTCGCTGATTTCTGGCGGTACAGGGATAAATTCCTTGTCAGGACAGCTACGCTGCATCTCGTGCAGGATTCCGGCCTCTGTAGCCACGATAAACTGCTTCTCTGAAGAATTCTGTGCATAGGTAAGCATTGTGGCCGTAGAGCCCTTTATATCAGCTAAAGCAAGTACTGGACCCTTACACTCCAGATGTGCCATTACGATAGCATTAGGATACTGTTTCTTCAACTCCAGGATTTTATTCACAGAGAAACGTTCGTGTACATGACAGCCACCATTCCAGAGCAACATCTGCCGGCCTGTTACCTCATTGATGTAATTACCCAGGTTATAGTCAGGACCAAAGATGAATTTACCATCCTTAGGCAACTGATCCACTACTTTCTTGGCATTACCACTCGTTACTACCACATCTGTCAACGCTTTCACAGCTGCTGTAGTATTCACATATGATATGACCTGATAGCCAGGATGCTCATCCTTGTATTTCTTCAGGTCCTCAGCCTTACAACTGTCAGCCAGCGAACAACCGGCATTCAGGTCAGGACAAAGCACTACCTTGTCTGGTGAGAGCAACTTACACGTCTCTGCCATGAAATGCACACCACACATCACCATCATCTTAGCATCCGTCTCTGCAGCTTTGCGAGCCAAAGCCAGCGAGTCGCCTACAAAGTCGGCGATGTCCTGAATATCTCCTACAGTATAATAGTGGGCCAGGATAATAGCACCTTTCTCCTTACAAAGTTTATGAATCTCAGCCTTCAGGTCAGTACCTTCGGCTACTGCTTCATCAATAAATCCTTGTTTTGTCCATTCCGTTTTCAACAGCATATCATTTTATTTTTTTATTCTTTTCTTTTTTTAAAAATAGAAAATGAGTAGTATGATGTGGCGTGGATAAGTGCAAAACTCACACGTCTTTTCCTTGCTCATTTAGTTATACCCATGTGGTTTTACGTTATGCACAACTGCTGTTAATTCTTTCTTATTGAAAATGAGACAGGTGCGATAGTTTTCCACAATTTCCAAATCCGGTGCAAAATTACAAAGTTTATATCTTTTTTCAGCAAAAATATGTGGAAATCTTCAAAAAAAGCCGTGGATAAAGGTGTGGATATCCACGTGCCGAGGGGTGCCTGTGTATTATACAATAGTTATTCAACAGTTATCCACAGGGTTTTCCACACACTTATCCACACTATTTTTATATAGCGGAAGCCGCTCGAGCTCTGCTCGCTTTTACAAAAAAATTCGTGACTAAAAGAAATTTTTCACTATTCCCTTTTCACTATTCCCTTAAATTTGTACCTTTGTATTCGATATGAGAAAACTGCGTACTATTGAAATGAAACGACTCTCGGTAGAGGAGTATCATGAGGCCGAGAAGACACCGTTGATAGTGATATTAGACGATGTGCGATCGATGCACAACGTGGGTAGCGTATTCCGCACGGCAGATGCTTTTAGATTGGAGGCAGTCTATCTGTGTGGCATCACAGGTTGTCCTCCTCATGCAGAGATTCATAAGACTGCATTAGGTGCTGAGGATAGCGTTGACTGGCGCTATTTCAAGACGGCACTCGAGGCTGTTGAGGAATTAAAGGGTAGGGGAGTCACCGTCTATAGTATAGAGCAGGCTGAGGGCAGTACCAAACTGCCTGAGTTTAAACCTGAACCTGGTAAGCCCTATGCTATTGTGATGGGTAATGAGGTGAAGGGTGTTCACCAGGAAGTTATTGATGCCAGCAATGGCTGTCTGGAGATTCCTCAGTATGGTACAAAGCATTCTATGAATGTGTCAGTAACAGCAGGTATTGTTATCTGGCACTTTGTGAATTCAAGATTATAAGAGAACCTTTTCTATCTTCTCTATAATCACTTCAGGACGGATATTCTTCATACAGGGGAAATCGCCATGTATGCAGGGCTTCTGACCATAGATACTGCATGGACGACATTCCATATCCAGCTGTATGGTATTATCCTTATCCTGATTCCATCCCAGGAAACCTGCCATAGGATGTGTGGCACCCCAGATAGAGACAACGGGGGTATTGACTAATGATGCCAGATGCATATTGGCAGAGTCCATTGATACCATCACGTCGAGGTGACTCATCAGTATCAATTCCTGACGGAGGTTTTCAATATGCTGCGATACAAAGGTGCATTGTGGCATCTCCTTGGTCCATTGATTAAAGGTTTCTTCCTCTTCCTTACCACGACCAAAGAGGAAGATGCTGTAATCTGGATGGTTGGCTACCATTGTACGTACTACTTCCTTCATCTGCTCCTTGGGATAGATCTTTCCCTGATGAGCGGCAAAGGGAGCAACACCTATCCATTTCTCATTCTCTTTTTTATCTCTGAACAGCTCAGGCAGTTGTGTCATGTCGCCACCTTCTGGTGGGAAGATAGAAATGAACTCGTTCTTGTCTATAGGGAATCCCAGCTTGGCAAATACCTCCGTATAGTTTTCGAAAGAGGTGGGCAACTGCTGTTTCACCTTTTTCTTCATGTTCTTGTTCACCAGCGCGTGGCGCATCTTGCGATGCTTGTCGATATGCTCCACCTTGAAATGACTCAGGTTAAAGCGCAGGCGCAGGTAGTTTGAACGCAACACAGAGTGCAGGTCAGCCACATGGGTGAACTGCTTTGCTGCCAGTCGGCGGTAAAGTCTGTTCAGTCCTTTCACACCATGATACTCACCTTTCAGGTCGGCCTCCATAAAGTTCACGTTAGGAGCCAGGTTCTCAAAGAACGGACGGGCAAAGGCACGACTCAGCACCGTGATTCTCACATCAGGATACTGTTGGGCAACACCCCAGACAATAGGCACCGTCATAGCGACGTCGCCTATTGCTGAGAATCGTATTACTAATATGTGCTGATGCTTCACCCTTTTTAATCTTTTTACTTTTTGTAAAGTACGGGGTTCGTGCTGGGATCGTTGTACATCTTCATCTGACGATATACCTTCATCACCTTGCGTCCGGCCTGATAGTCCTCCAGCAGCTGGTCGATAGCTGTAGAGAGGTCTACACGCTGCTCCAACAGTACTTCGAGCTTAGCCTGACAGCGAGCCAGGTGTTCCTGATCGGCATCCTTACGCTCTGTCTGCTCCTGCATGTGCCAGATCTTCAGCTCCAGGATAGACAGACGGTCAACAGCCCATGCAGGACTCTCTGTATTCAGACGGGCATCGGCCATAGGTGTGATGTCAGCATATTTCTGACGGAAGTAGGTGTCAATCTCCTCTACCAGGTCTGTACGGTCCTGATTAGAGTGGTCAATACGACGCTTCAATGCCAGCGCATCGCTCAGGTCGATATGCGGATCACGAATCAAGTCCTCCAGGTGCCACTGCACAGTGTCAATCCAGCATTTCATATAGAGCTTATACTCAATGCTGTCTCTGTCGTACGGGTTTTTCATCTCAGTATCCACATTATCAGTCAAGTGATAGTCGCGGATAGCCTGTTGGAAAATTTTGTTTGCTTTTTCTGTAAAAACCATGTAATCTATTGATCTAAGTATTATTTTCAATCTGCAAAAATACGCAGATTTTCTGAAATAGCCAACTTTTTGCCTGTAATTATAGATTTTTCACCATTTATCAATGTTTTATCTCACCTCTCACTCAAAACGCCGGAAAAGCCCTGCAGTAAAGACTTTGAGACCAGTGAGAGGTGCTTTTAACCCCTCACTCGCCTCTCACTCACCCCTCACTCATCCTACACTCAAAGATTTTAGTAATTCGTCGTTTCTCTATCAGCAACTCGACGTTTCTCCATTAGCAATACGTCGTTTCTCTTACTGGCTAACTAGAGAAAAATTACTGGCTAGTTAGAGAGAATAAAAAATCCGTCGTTGACGTACTCCGAGTACGACGTCCGCGGACTCTCAGTACGTCCCCTACGTACTGGCTGATAAACCATAGGTTAAGACATCGTATTTTATTGACTAAGGCATCGTAAACCTATGGTTTAGCAACCGGAAATCATAGAGTTACGAGGTCAAAATGCCTGAAATACGATCTCAAAGTTACTGAGTGAGAGGTCAGTGAGAGGTGGGTGAGATGTCAAAAGCACCTCTCACTGGTCTCAAAGCCTTTGCTGTAGGGCTTTTCCAGCGTTTTGAGTGAGAGGTGGGGGTAAATCGTTTTTTCTTGTCGAAAAACGAAGTATTTATATGTTTTATCAATTTGTTAGGTTGGCAATGGTCATTTCTCCTCTGCCACTCCTTCAGTAATTGAGGCAATTTTTCCTTTTTTATCAATTAAAATGTATGTTGGAAGCGTTCCAAATGGATACAAGGAACTGATTTGCTTGACAAAAAGCTGATATAAGTCCGTTGACATAGGTTGCTCTGCATGTATATATCCATCTCCATATTTATGAACTTCCTGTCTCCATTCGTCACCATCAATGTTGCACGAAATGCTGATTCGTACAATATCGCGGGAAGGTATATCCTTAGTCATATTGCTTATGACTTCTTTTGCATATGGCGTTTCAGATATTTTGTCTGCCCAGAAATAGAGCAAGACATACTTATTGTCCCTATAATTGGCTATGTTTATACTGTCGCCTGTAGACGTAACAGCAGTAAATGTTGGTGCCATAGACCCTATGATGGTCTTACGACATTCTGAAACCGCTTTTGCAATAGATGCTCTCTCCAGCAACTTCTTTCCAAGATTCGTATTCGTAATCTCTGCTGGAAGTTTCCGAATCACTTTATTGATTTTGGTTATTCCAGAAAACACTTCTCTTTTTGGAGCCTTTACTACCTTATTTCCATCATAGTAACTGTCCCAAGAATCCATATCAATTTCTAATGCCTGAAGGAGAAGATCTGGTGCAATTTTGTAATCAGGATGCTTCTTGCAAAAAGCTAAGAGTTTATCCTCTTTTTCGTGAGTGTATAGGCTATACATCCCAGGATAATCTACACTATATTCACTAGTGTACTCCCAATCAACCGCCTTTCGGAATTTCTCAGTTAAGATGCTATCGCATTCATGAAAAGTAGAAATATATGTTTGGAACTCTTCATCCACCGTAGTACCTGTGAGCTGCATATTATATGGTGCATGGATATCTATATGCAGAGTCATCTTGGAAGGTTCTAGATAGAAGCGTAGTCTTTGCTTGTTGATTTCAATATAAGCTGGCGACAGTTCATCTACCTGTCCAGAAAGACTAAACATCCCATTCTCTACCAAGATGGAATCATGTATGATACGCTTCCATTTCCCATTTTCTACGACATCGTATCCAACAGTCACATAGTAGGTATCAGGAACATTCTTTAAATGTCCCTGCAATTCAAATCTGTTTGAAAAACAAATATTTGGCAACCAAAGCACTAAAAGTAATATTACAATTCTTTCTTTCATTATATATTCCTTTTTTTTAGATGGTTCTTACATCTGAGATATGGCATAAAGCGGAACTATCTCAACGTGGCGTACGGCATTGTCAGCTTTTGAGTCGATATAATCGAACTTGCCATAATTCTCAAGCGAACATCGTATGGCTTGAGATAGTTTCTTGTCGCGCATAAAGTCCCATAGACTCTTCATTCCGCCTTGTACGCCAGATTTAACTTCGAGAGGCAGCACCTTCATGTCGCGCGAAAGCAGATAATCTATCTCGGCTAACGAATTCTTTGCCTGACGAACCCAGTAGAACAAATCGTGATGGATATTAGGTGAAAGATAGTGTAGGACTTCCAATCCTGCAAGCATTTCGGCCATAGGTCCCTTATTTACTAAATCGGCTGCAGTAGCTGTAAGGATATGGGTGGTGACAGAAGAAATATCGCCCATCGACATGTTAAGCAGTCTCAACAACAGTCCTGTATCAAGCAGTAGCAGTTTGCGATAGCTCTCGTCGGCCTCGTCCCCAAGAGGGAGTCCGTTGCCGTCTGTATGTGTGACAGGAATCAATATACCTGCCTTGATAAGCAAATCAAGAGCTTTTTTTACTTCTGCTGTCTTATATCCACCTGCTACTTGAGAGTATACAAATTTATTGGTTACTTGTGTGGCTGCACTACGCATGGTGGCAACCAACAATTGGGAATCAACCTTTTTTTTGTATTTTGGAAAGTCGGCTTCGTAACCAGTTATGATATCATCCTGTACCTCCTGACATTGCAGATAATCGTGCGTTTCGGCCCATTTAGCAACTGATTCAGGCATTCCTCCAACCAACATGAAGGTACGAATCAACCCAACCAACTTGTCGTGCAGAGGGGTGGGCAGAGGCGAATCAGTATTAGCTTGGCGACGAGCATCTAGCAGAAGCTGTTCATCATTGGCTAAAAGGAATTCATCGAATGTCATAGGGAACATATACATGGAGTGTATGCGTCCAACTCCGAAAGTTGGTATATCATCGAGCACAAACTCCAGTAGTGAACCTGCTGCCACCACGTGCAGATCGGGCATATCCTCCTTGAAATATCGTAGAGCCATGATGGCTTCCTGGCTTTCTTGTATCTCGTCGATAAATAGCAACGTCTCTTTAGCCACAATTGGCGTACCACACATGGCTGCCATCTGTGGCACTATACGTTTTACATCAAGATCCTTCTTAAACAACTCTATATAGTCTGGTTGTTTTTCAAGGTTAATCTCGACAAAATACTTGAATGACTCGCCCAAATGTCTTACTGCAGTCGACTTGCCTACCTGTCTTGCTCCACGAAGCAAAACAGGTTTATGAACAGGGCGTGCAGCCCATTCACTTAGATGTCGATCAATAATTCTTTCGTAATACATGTAACTATCTGATTATCTGGGTGCAAATATACGAAAAAGAAATTATCCAAACAAATAATTTGCCGAAAAATGAAAAAATCCAAAGAAATAATTCGGCCAAATTCGAAAAAATCCAAAGAAATAATCTAAAATCAGCAGGACAGATACAGCTTGATTTCTTGATAAGTGAGAGGTCAGTGAGAGGTCAGTGAGAGGTGAGTGAGATGTCATAAGCACCTCTCACTGGTCTCAAAGCCTTTACTGCAGGGCTTTTCCAGCGTTTTGAGTGAGAGGTGGGGGTAATATTTTCTTGTCGGAAATCGACGAGTAAGATCATGGGGACAGACGTTTTGATATTCTTTTATAGTTGCTTAATCTCTGCATCGACTACAAAGATGTCGCCTTCCTCGTCAACAAGCACATTACGAGGAACAAGGTCCCATATCTCGTATTGACTGTTTCTGAAGCGTCCTTCTTGGGATGTCTTTTCAAACCCTAGAGCAGCCATATAGGTATCAATCATGACTCTTGTGGCAGGACGTGCATTGGCGATGCGGGGCTGAATGATAACGGGTTGATATGACTTTCTCGCCAACGTATGTGTCGTTTTCATTACCGCTTGGACCAGGTTCTCCAAGGTTAAATACATCCATCATAGGAATCCAAAAACCTTGGCTTTTGGCTAGTTGCTCAGCGGCACGTTGTTCTGTTTCGAAGCGGTTTACATCTTCGACGCAATCTCCACGTTGCGCTTCATATACTGCGCAAAGTCGCTTGAGCTCATCGGTGATTGCTGAGATGCGGCTATTTTCTGCATCTTGCGCTCCGTCACTTCCTTGTGGAATTGGTTGAGATATGTCATAACTCATGTTGATATTGGTTTGTATGCTGCAAAATTACGCATTATTTTTGAATCCGCAAATAAAACAAAAGAAAAAGCTTAATTATTTCTTTGAAAGATCATGAGGCAATTTGTTATTTACACATTGTTTAGTTTCTGTTTATTTGTTGTTTAATTATTTTGTCGCAGATATTTGGAGACAAAATACAATTGAGTTACCTTTGCAACGTGTTTAATACGAAAGCTTACAAACATCATTTAAAAAAAAGGAACGATAATGAAGAGTAGAAGAATATTCATGACGATGGTGTGCCTGCTGATGTGTCTGGCCAGTTACTCAACATATGGTGACTTGCAGCCACGCTTTCCTGGTGGTGAAGAAGCTCTTATGGCGTTTATCGAAAAAGAAATGAAGTATCCCGACGAGTCTGTGAAGTATGGAGAACAGGGGCGAGTAGTCATTGAATTTACTGTGGATAAAAAAGGTAATATCGTCAACCCCAGAGTAATCAGAACAGCCACTCCATTGTTAGACCGCGAGGCACTACGCATAATCAGTAAGATGCCTCGATGGTTACCTGGGAAGAGAGACTGGATGTACGTTGACATGAAATATATCTTACCTATCATATTCAGCCTCGACGAGGCGGCCCCCAAGCTGGAGAAGCGTTCACATTCTAATATTGATCCTTCCAAGATTGTCAAGCAATGGCCGTCGTTCCCAGGCGGCGATATGGCATTGCAGAATTTCATCAATAGAGAAATGGATTATTTGCCTGCAGCTATGAGGAAAGGTGATCAGGGGAAGGTAATCGTACGCTTTCTGATTGATTCAAAGGGTAATGTAGTTAAGCCAAGGATATATAAGGGCATTTCCTCTTCTATTGACCGTGAGGCGCTGCGCATTGTCAGTAAGATGCCTCGATGGAAGCCTGCAAAGATGTTGAACGGCAAGACGGCAGAACATTGGTGGACTATTGTGATAAACTTTGATTTTACACCTATTGGATAAGATTTGTAGGGAAAAATATATATGACTATGAACAAGATTATAGCAATAATAATTTGTATGTTTGGCATTCAAACAATGAATGCACAGACAACACTGAGCATCGGTTTCTTAAAGAGTAATAAATGGATGATTCTTGAAGATGGTGTTGAAGAAGGAAAGAAAGATACAACATTCGTCTCTTTTGATAATAAGAAAATGTACACGTCTACCCATTACCATTTCTTCCATCCTATAAAAAAGAAAGTCATTGATAGGACTCTAAAGTGTGAGGAGGCATATTATTTATCAAATACACTCCACAATAGTTATGATGCTGCAAAAGTCGGGAAAGCTACTACAGGAAAATATATCACGTTTCATAGTTTGACCGCAAGAGACGTAGATCCAAATGATTTTCAGACTTATGAGATTACACGAGAGAGCGACTCAGAGATTGTTTTAACCTTACGTAATTTCTCGCATAATTATTTAGATCTGATAGGGTTTCAACCAGACGGTGAAATGATATTAAAAAAGAAGCAATAAAGGTCCTGTAGCCTTAGCCCATTCCTCTATGGTTATTTCCTGCTTCGCTTCACATTCGCACTCTCTTTGGTAGTCGCTGAGTGCTGGCGAAGATTGGCTATCTGTGCCAACTTCTGCTCCCGCGAGCAAGGATGCAATGACATTTGCATGACCTCCCGCTGCGCAGCCATACTGTTCCTGCGGTGAAAATCGTTGATATACCAACCGCCCGCTAATGAATTCTGCAGCATAAGTATCTGATTATAATGTCTCTGCAAAGATAAGCAATATTTCTTAAAATACAAATATTATCAGATAATTATTCAACTAGGGAAATTTCCTTGCTTGAAACCTTATTCAGTTTCCCATGAAAGATTATGGGAATAGGTCTTTGATTTCTTGATAAGTGAGAGGTCAGTGAGAGGTGGGTGAGATGTCAAAAGCACCTCTCACTGGTCTCAAAGCCCTTGCTGCAGGGCTTTTCCGGCGTTTTGAGTGAGAGGTGGGGTAAATATTTATTTTTGCCACATCGTGGACATAGTTGACAAGGGAAGTTGCCGACCTCACGGTTATTGGAAGCAACGGGCCAGCAGGCCTATTACCGCCATGTGGGCGGGATAGTAATAGTAGAAGAAC
>Ga0310695_10004228_pt1 | contig 26870 bp, 23 predicted proteins | sample RumenRJG_04DNA_FD_203882 | JGI IMG/M metagenome (GOLD analysis project Ga0310695, IMG submission 203882) | Bovine rumen microbial communities from Lethbridge, Alberta, Canada - RJG_04 (v2) (version 2) | ecosystem: Host-associated > Mammals > Digestive system > Stomach > Rumen | place: Canada... | reverse complement strand
CGCATCATGGGCATCGACTATGGCCGCAAGCGCACTGGCGTGGCTGTAACCGATCGGCTGCAGATTATAGCCGGCAATCTGGCTACCGTCCCTACCAACACGCTCCTGCAGTTCATCAAGGACTACATGCAGCGTGAGCCGGTAGAGCGCATCGTCATCGGGCAACCGTCACAACTCAACGGGCAGCCCAGCGAGAGCATGAAGTACATCACGCCGTTTGTCAATCGGTTGCGCAAGGAATTGCCCGATGTGCCGGTCGTGATGTATGACGAGCGATTCACCAGCGCCATTGCCCACCAGACGATGATCGATGGAGGCATGAAAAAGAGCGACCGCCGTGACAAGGCGCGTGTAGATGCCATCGCCGCCACCATCATCCTCAATGATTATCTGCAAAGTAGATTGAATCAACAGAAATAACATCTAGCATTAAAATGGTTTTACCGATTTACATTTATGGTCATCCCGTGTTGCGCTCCGAGAACGCGACTGTAACTCCCGACTTTCCCAATCTGCAGGAACTGATTGAGAACATGAAGGAAACTATGTATCATACCCAGGGTATCGGCATTGCAGCGCCCCAGGTGGGTGTCAATGCCCGTATCGTTTATATTGACGTTGATGTGCTTGCCGAGGATTTTCCCGAACTCAAGGACGTCCGCATGGTGCTCATCAATCCCGAGATCACCGTCGATGAGGATGCACCTTCCATCTCGCGTGAGGAAGGCTGCCTGAGTGTTCCCGGCATTCATGAGAACGTTCACCGCCACGAGAAAATCCACATCCGCTGGCAGGATGAGAATTTCCAGGAACATGAGCAGGATATTGAGGGTTATCTGGCCCGTGTCATCCAGCACGAGTGTGACCACCTGGATAAAACGCTCTTTATCGACCGCATCTCGCCGATACGCAAGCAACTTATCCGCACCAAGTTGAACAATATGGTTAAAGGGAAAATCTCATGCAACTACCGTTGTAAATTTGCCCCTCACAACCGCAAGAAATAAAAAAGTGGAAGATGTCTCACGACAGCCTCCACAAACCTTAAATCTAATACCATGAAAAACACACGTACAAATGTACTATGCTTTTTTGAAATCTTACAAATATTTTAAGAAATTTTTGTATTTTTATATATAAATTTAGGATTTAATGATGGATGACCAACTCAGAATCAGTATCACAGATATCGACAGGCATTTTATGAAAATAGCCTGTGATTTAGCCAGTAAAAATGTGGATTGTGGCGGTGGCCCTTTCGGTGCCGTAATTGTTAAGGACGGAGAAATCATCTCGAGTGCATGCAATACTGTCACCCTGGACAATGACCCGACGGCTCATGCCGAGGTCAATGCCATCCGCAAGGCCTGCTCGTTGACTAGAAACTTCAAGTTGGACGGCTGTGTGGTCTATAGCAGTTGCGAACCTTGCCCCATGTGCCTGAGTGCGCTCTACTGGGCGGGAGTGAAGCGCATCTACTACGGCAACACCGCTGCCGATGCCGACCGCATCGACTTCGGTGACGACTTTATCTACAAGGAGATTGAGAAGCCTCATCTCGAGCGTGCGATCCCGTGCATCCACATTGAGGGAACCGACGCCATCGAGGCATTTAACAAGTGGGCCAACAAGGAGGACAAGGTTGCTTATTAATTCTTGTTCCCATTTGCCTTATATTGAAGTGGCTGCCTTCTCGCCGAGGGCAGCCACTTCTTCAATAAAATATGTAAAATGGGCTATCAGAACTTCATGCCGAAGGCGATTTGAACATTACCGTTCTTGGCATTGTTTTCGCCGATGACGTCCTCATCCTTAAACACCTTAGTGAGGCCCATGGTGTAGCGGGCTTGAACAAATGCATTCTCGGTGAGGTTGAATGTGCCGCCCAGGCCCAGGGCGAAATCAACGGGCTTGGTGCTGTCCTTGATATCGATTGACTTGCTTAAATTCTTGTGAGAAACCTTGTTAAACACATTGAAACCCACTTGCGGACCAAAGTCGATACTGAATTCGGGAGTCACATAGTACTTGAGCATCACGGGAACGTTGATGTAGTTGGCAGTGTACTTGATGTCGGTCGTGGTGAGATTGATGTCATTGTTAGTAATATCAAGTGCAAAAGCCTTGGACTTGCCACCTTGGGAAGCAAACACAACCTCGGGAGCGATGGCGAAGTTGGGATTGAACTTGTATTCCATCACAAGACCTGCCTGATAACCGGGCTTCATGCCGTGATCGACATTCGAGCCCCAGAAGTTGGTCATGTCAAAACCTACCTTGGCACCAAACTGAACCTGAGCGCTGGCGCTCATGCACACGATTGCAGCAGCAATCAAAGCAAAAACTTTCTTCATAATCTTTTCTGTCTTTTAATAAAACAATTAATGATTCGTCATTTTTGATTTAAACGTCACTTTGACAAAAAGATTTCCGCTAGGTTTAATGCACCTGGCGGAAAAAACGGTTTTTGTGTCGTTTCGGACACTATTATGTCAATTCTGGACAGTTATTTACTGTACTGTTTGCAATAGTCCTGGATGCCGCAATTCAGGCAGTCGGGGCGCAGGGCCTTGCACACGTACCGTCCGTGCAGCAATATCCAGTGGTGGGCCTTGAATCGCAGTTCGGCAGGAATGTGGCGCGTGAGGTCATGCTCAACGTCGTTGGGGGTTTTGCCCTGTGACAGCCCCAGGCGATGCGATACGCGATAGACATGGGTATCGACAGGTATCGTGGACTTGCCGAATGCCGCTCCCATGACCACATTGGCGGTTTTGCGGCCCACGCCAGGTAGTGACGTCAGGTCCTTCATGTTATCGGGCACCTGGCCGTCAAACTCATCGACCAGCATCCGGGCCATCGCCTGCAAGTGGGCTGCCTTGCTGTTGGGATAGGAGACACTCTTGACATACTCCAGAATCTGCTCAACACTGGCATTGGCCATGGCTTGAGCGTCGGGGAATGCGGCAAATAGCGGCGGTGTCACCATATTCACCCGCTTGTCGGTGCACTGGGCACTCAGCATGACGGCTACCAGCAACTCAAACGGGTCGTGGTGCTTCAATTCAGTCTCGGGATTAGGTTGCTCTTGTTGGAAATACTCCAGAATGCCTTGATATCTCTCCTTTATCGTCATATCGGTCTATCTATATAAATGAAATGAGGAATCAGGACACGCAGTGAAATCCTAATTCCTCATTTTTGATTCATTATTAGATTAATGTGCGCTCTTGAACTCGTCAAGGAAGCGGACATCGTTCTCGCTGAACATGCGCAGGTCCTTCACCATATATTTCAGGTTGGTGATGCGCTCCACACCCAGTCCGAAGGCATAACCGCTATAGACCTTGCTGTCGATGCCGCTGGCCTCAAGCACGGCGGGATCTACCATGCCGCAACCCAGGATCTCGACCCAGCCGGTGTGCTTGCAGAAACCGCAGCCCTTGCCACCACACAGCATGCAGGTGACGTCCATCTCGGCACTGGGCTCGGTGAAGGGGAAGTAACTGGGACGCAGGCGGATCTCGGTCTCGGTACCGAACAACTCCTTGGCAAAGTGCAGGAGCACTTGCTTCAAGTCGGCAAAGGTCACATTCTTGTCAATGTACAAGCCTTCAATCTGGTGGAAGAAGCAGTGGGCGCGGGCTGTGATGGCCTCGTTGCGATACACGCGGCCGGGGCAGATGATGCGGATGGGCGGCTGCTGGCGTTCCATCGTGCGCACCTGGACCGAACTGGTGTGGCTCCTGAGCACGATGTTGCGGGTCACATCCTGATCATTCTTCTCGATGAAGAAGGTGTCCTGCATGTCGCGGGCAGGATGGTCGGCAGCAAAGTTCAGCGCGCTGAACACGTGCCAGTCGTCCTCGACCTCGGGACCATCGGCGATGGTGAAGCCCAGGCGGGAGAAGATGTCGATGATCTGCTTGCGCACCACCGAGATGGGGTGACGGGTGCCCAACTCTGCGGGGAAGGCGGGACGAGTGATGTCAATCTTGTTCTGCTCCTTGGCCTTCTGCTTGGTGGCCTCGCGCAGGGTATTGATCTTTTCGGTAGCGAGATTCTTGAGTTCGTTGAGCCTCTGACCCAGTTCGCGTTTCTCCTCGGGAGCCACGTTGCGGAACTCGTTGAACAATGCTGTTACCTCACCTTTCTTGCTCAGGTACTTGATACGCAATGCCTCCAGGGCCTCCTCATTCTCGGCCTTGAGGTCTGCGATTTGCGCCTTCAGCGCTTCTATCTTATCCTTTAACATAGTCTTTTCTATTGTATGAACGTGCAAAATTAGTAAAAAAAAGTAGAGACGCAAAATTTTGCGTCTCCACTCATGATTTTTTTCAATTGACTAGAATGCCTAGCGGCCAGGATTACGGCTCGCGGCCCTCGACGATGGCCTCGGTGTCGCGGGCGATCATGTATTCCTCGTCGGTGAGAACGACAACGACCTTGACCTTGCTGTCGGGCAGGCTGATTTCGCCTTCCTTGCCACGCCACAGGGTGTCGTTCAACTCCTCGTCAATCTTGACGCCCAGGTACTCCAACTGGCGGCACACGCGCTTGCGGGTCTGGTACTGGTTCTCGCCCACGCCGCCGGTAAAGGCGATGATGTCCACGCCACCCAGTTCGGCTGCATAGGCACCGATGTACTTGAGGATGCGCAGTTCATACATGTCGAGGGCCAACTTGGCGCGCTCGTTGTTGTCCTTCTCGGCAGCATCCACCACGTCGCGCATGTCGCTGCTCAGGCCCGTGATGCCCAGCACACCGCTCTTCTTGTTGATGATGTTGAGCATGTCCTTGGGGCTCAGGTTGTACTTCTCCATGAGGAAGAGCAATGCACCGGGATCGACGTCACCCGAGCGGGTTCCCATCATCAAGCCCTCGGTGGGCGTGAGGCCCATCGTGGTGTCGATGCTCTTGCCGTCCTTGACAGCGCTGATGCTGGCACCGTTGCCGATGTGGCAGCAGATGATGCGCTTGCCCTCGGGCGTAGTGCCCAGCATCTCACACACGCGCTGGGTCACAAACCTGTGGCTCGTGCCGTGGAAGCCGTAGCGGCGCACGTGGTCCTCGGTGTAATACTCCATGGGCAGGGGATACATGAAGGCCGACTTGGGCATCGTCTGGTGGAAGGCGGTGTCAAACACGCCCACTTGGGGAACGCCGGGCAACACGGCCTCGATGGCCTCGATACCAGCCATGTTCACGGGGTTGTGCAGCGGAGCAATGCCGTAGCACTCGCGTATCATGTCCTTCACCTCGTCGGTGATGAGGACGCTGCGGCTGAACTTCTCGCCGCCATGCACCACGCGGTGACCCACGGCGTCGATTTCCTTCAGATCCTTGATGCAGCCATATTCGGGATGAACCAACGCGTCGAGGATAGCCTTGATGGCACCCTTGTGGTCGGTGAGCCCCAGGTCAATGTTCTTCTTGCTGCCGTCGTCAAATTTCAGTTTGATGAAACCGTCGGGCAGACCGATTTTTTCAACACCACCCTCGGCCAGGGTCTTGTTCTCCTTGATCTCGATGAGTTTATACTTGGCAGAACTGCTGCCACAATTCAAAACTAAGATATTCATTATATTGGTAATTGTTTTTTTGTTATTGTGTTTAGTAGTACGAGCCTCTGGCTCGTAAAACATCAGGTGTTACTTGTTAATCGCCTGGTTACAGGTGAGGATCACGGTGCGGTAGATGTCATCCTCATTGCAGCCGCGCGACAAGTCGTTCACGGGGGCGGCAAGACCTTGCAGGACGGGGCCCACAGCCTTGGCTCCAGCGATGCGCTGAACGAGTTTGTAAGCGATATTGCCCACGCCCAGGTCGGGGAACACGAGCACATTGGCATGGCCGGCGATCTCGCTGCCGGGAGCCTTGCTGGCACCCACGCTGGGAACGATAGCGGCATCGGCCTGCAACTCACCGTCAATCTTCAGGTTGGGATTCATCTCCAGGGCCAGACGTGTAGCCTCTACCACCTTGTCAACGCGCTCATGCTTGGCGCTGCCCTTGGTCGAGAAACTCAGCATCGCAATCTTGGGGTCATCAATCTCGGCCAGCGCGCGGGCGGTACGGTCGGCACTGACGGCAATCTGAGCCAGTTGCTGGGCATCGGGATCAGGCACTACAGCACAGTCGGCAAACACCATCACGCCGTTGTGGCCATAGGGCGAGCCCTCGGGCAGGAGCATCAGGAAAGCGCCACTCACGGTGCTGATGCCGGGAGCGGTCTTCAATACCTGGAAGGCGGCGCGCAGCACATTGCCCGTGGTGTTCATCGCACCGGCCACTTGACCGTCGGCATCGCCGGCCTTGATGAGCAGGCAACCCAGGTAGAGCGGGTCAAGCACCTTCTTGCGGGCATCCTCGATGGTGACGCCCTTGGCCTTGCGCAGTTCATAGAACAGTTGGGCATATTTCTCCATGCCCTCGGCATCATTGGGATTGATTACCTGAGCCTTGTCGATGTTCTTGAGACCAAGTTCAGCGGCTTTGGCAAGAATTTCGGTCTTGTCGCCGATGAGCACGATGTCGGCAATGCCGTCGGCGATGATGCGCTCGGCAGCCGTCAGCGTGCGGGGTTCAGTACTCTCGGGAAGGACGATGCGTTGCCTCTTGGCAATCGCGTTACTCTTGAGTTTCTCAAATAAAGGTTCCATTGTTCTCTTGTTAGATAGTATTTTAGGAAAACTGATTTGTTGTTGGTTTCATTGCCCCAAAGGTACTGCTTTTTTACAAACCAACCTGTATCTTTTCTTAAAACTTTCTTCCTTTTTTTGTTAAATAAGGGGAGCAGCGATGTGCCATTCCCCCACGCTATTAAACATCACTAATTTAAAAATATACTACAGAATCACTTCTTCAGGGTGACATAGACCTTGGGATGGTCGGGATCCTGTTTGTCAACCTCAATCGACTTGATGCTATCGCTGGCAATATCGGCAATCGAAGCCTTTTTAACGCCATCGACGTAGAACTCGTAGCCATACTTGATGCCTTGATCACTCACTGTTGTGGTGTTGCCCTCGCCGTCGGTGAATGTCGTTGACGTCTGCAATCTTGCGACCTTTTTTGCACCAGGTTGCTCCGTGGTGTACATGTTGACTTTTATGACAGAGCCTGATTTATCCACCTCCATCGACTTGACTTGGGATGAAGCCACTGCATTGGGACCGTCGATACGTTTCCCATCCAGATAGTATTCAACGCTCTTGTCCTTGTTGACATCCACTTTACCGTTTGGATTGACCGAAACCATTTCGGTCGTTTTGTTGACCACTTGTGGCGTGTCTTGTGGCGTGTACACTGTAGTTGCATTGGCTACCATCGAGGCGGCGATGATAGCCACCAGATAGAGTGCTTTGAGTACCCGCTTTCGGGATGATTTTTTCTTGTGTAACATAATGATTCGTTGTTTAAGTGTTTGCTCGGTAAAGCCATTTGCAAGTAAGCCGGCACTCATCGCTGTGACTCGCCCGATTAGTATCTCCTCATATTCCTTGATACTGCTACACGATAGCGCGGCGGCGCCATCGGCCTCAAACTCATGAACCGCTTGCAGGTCGGCCCGCAGCATCCATGCGGCAGGATTGAACCATTGCAAGGCGAGAACAACTTCGGCCAGAATCAGGTCAAGTGTGTGACGCTTCTTGAGGTGAGCCAATTCGTGAGTCATAACGGCATTGACATCGCCCTCTTGTAAGTCGTCAGGCATCACAATATAGTTCATCCAGTTAAATGGTGACTGCACTTGATTGCTCTTGACCAGGACATATCCCTGCTCGCACTTGATGTTCTCTCCATTACCGATGGTTCGGCCTGTGGTGATAATAGCCATGATGCTTTTGATCAACATGACCCCTACGCCAATGCAATAGATAGCCAATAATGCCACCATCCACCATGTGGTAGAGTAGGGTGAAGTATCGGCGATTGCGGCTTCGTTAAGGTGCGATAGTTCTGTCGCAGGCAGCGCTCTGTGTACGGTCAACCCGCAAAATGGAAGAATCCATGGAAGAACCAGGCACAAGAGCAGCACCGCTCGATTCAGGCCATGAAATGTCTCTCGCTTGAGCAGCAAGCGGTAGCCCATAGCCATGGCAACCATCGTCAAGGCTACGTTGCCGATATATAACAATGTATCGCTCATTGTTTACCCTTGTCTTTCTCTTTTTCCAGTTGTTCGACGAGGGCCTTCAACTCATCGATTGACACTTTGTCATCCTTAACGAATGACGAGACCACATTCAGGTAACTGCCCGAGAAGAATTGCCTTACCATACCAGCCAATGACTGCTTGCTGTAGTCACTCTCGCTGATGGCAGGGTAATACTGATAGGTGTTGCCATAGGCCTTGTGGCCCAGGTAACCTTTCTCCTCAAGACTGCGTACCATCGTCGATATGGTATTGACATGGGGGCGCGGCTCGGGGAAGAGTGCCAAAAGTTCCTTGACGAACATGGCGCCATGTGCCCAGAAGTAATTCATGATTTCGCTCTCGCGTTTGGTTAGTTTGTTAGCCATAATAATCGTTCAATTGGTTTGACACGGCAAAGGTAAAACAAAAAATCGTTACACAAACTATAAAATATAGTTGAATAACGAAAAATTATAGTTCTTTAACGATTTTATCTAGTTCGCGCCAAATAAATACAGACAACTTTGACAACATCTATACAATCACCACAACTTTTTTAAAATGTTGTTTGTGTTGTCAATTGTGTTGCCAAAGTTGTCTGAAATCATAAATCTTAGTGCCTAAGCGTGAGGCACATTGTCAAGCAGTTTTACTCGCCGATGATGGCGTCGATGATAGCGTTGATGTCTGTAATATTGATTTCGCCGTCGCCATTCACATCCAGCAAATCACTGTTATCATTGGCAGCCATGGCATTGATGACCATGTTCACGTCCGAGATGTTGATCTCGTCATCGCCGTTCACGTCGGCATCAATCACACCAACGATCTGATACATCCATTTCCAGGGAAGGGTATTTCGATAGAGTTCAAGAGACTTAATCGGAACACTCAGGACAGTCACATGGCTCATCTGATAAGAGATATTGTTCATGTGAGGTGGCGTTTTGGCCTTGCAGGTCATCTGCATTAATGCATTATCCTCATAGAAAGCGTTCCCTCCAATGGTTTCCAAAGACTCGCCCAACGAGACGGTCGTTAGATTCTTACAGTATGAAAAAGCATGTTCCCGAATTATTTTGACTGTGTTAGGCAGCATGACTTCGGTTAATGCATAATCATTGGTGAAGGCATAGTGGCCAATCTTTTCCAGAGATTTACCAAAAGTGACATTTTCTAATGTCTGGCAGTCGGCAAGGGTATAGTCTCCAATGATCTTTAAGGAATTTGGAAGAACCAGACCAGTAAGACCCTTGCAGTTGTAGAAAGCGTGGCTCCTGATGTCTTGAACACCTTCTGCAAGTTCAAGTTCACCCAGTTTGACGCAATTCTTGAATGCGCCATTGTAGATTTTTTTTACCGTACCCGGTATCTTTATTTTGGTGAGTGCGGAACATTCCATGAATGCGCTGTCACCAATGCTCTTGAGTCCATGGCCCAAATCCACATTGGCAAGTGATGTGCAATTCATGAAATCGTATTTCCCCACATTCACTACGCTGTCACCAAGAGTGACGTCAGTCAGATTGGCGCAATTGTAGAATATACCTTGACCCATGGATTTTGTAACACAGGGAATGATGACACTTGACAGATTGTTGCAATCCTGGAAAGCGCTATTCCCGATTGTTTCCAAACCAGGATTGGTAATTACTGATGTCAGGTTGGACCGTTTAAAAGCACTTTTTCCAATAGTTTTTAATGGCAAATCAGATAATTCCCCGGTCAGGTTTCTGCATCCCTCAAAAGCGCTTTCGCCGATATATTCGATATTGGGCGATAGGTCAAGTGATTCTAATGTCCCACATTGATAAAAAGCGAAATCACCTATTGAGGTTAGAGCCTCGTTATATCTCACATTTGTCAGCCTGCCATCGTAGGCAAAAATAGCGCGTGGCAAAGCAGTCAAAGCGTTTCCCAGCATGACATTGTTTAAGGTTTCACATTCAGAAAAGGCGCCGTTGCCAATACTGGTAACCTCATCAGGAATCACCAAATCGACAAGACCCGTACAATGATAGAAAGCAAAATACCCAATGTTTTTCAGCCCTTTCGGCAAATTGATCGCTTGGAGGGCATGGCAGCATTGAAATGTGAAATTGCCAATAGACTCAACGCCGTCCCCAAAAGTGACCTCTTGTAGGTTGACACAGTAAGCGAATGCACTTTGATCGATCGTTTTCACAGAATTGGGAATAATGATACTGGTTAAACTTTCAAAGCCAATGAAGGTGCACTTGTTGATTGCCGTCACACCTTCAGGTATCACCAGTTGGGATGATATCTCCTTACCGCCAACAATGAAATGTTTGGCATAATACAGCGGATTGGAAACATATAAATCAAAATCCTCAAAAACGATATTGCACCAGGCTTCAAGGCTCGGTGTGCGAACGGTCTCTAACGAATCACAATTATAAAAAGCACCATTGGCTACATATTCAAGCGAAGTGGGTAATCCAATCTCTTGAAGGCTGTGACAATTATAAAAAGTTAAGTCCAAAATGCTTTTCACAGATTCGGGAATATTGATGTTTTTAAGGTATTCACAGTACATGAAAGCCTCTTCTTCGATGAAATGAACAGAATTAGGAATGTCAATAGTTGTCAAGGCTGTTTCTGCGAATGCTCCCCGTGGGATAGTGTCAAGATTGCACGAAAGTTTGATTTCGCTTAATGCGTAACAATTCAAAAACGCATATATTCCTAAACGAGTGACTGAATTCGGGAGTTCAATACTATTGATGCTTGAACAACAATAAAAAGCCTCGGCACCAATTGATGTGATTGTTTCTGGCAAATCGACTCCTGTAATGCTGGAATAATAGAATGCACTGTCGCCAATCGCTGTTACCGTATAAGTGTCTTCTTGTAGGGTAACGGTTTCGGGAATATTGATATGGCCCTGATAATACCCGCGATTATTGATCCCTTTCCCGTGGTATGTAACTGCCACCTCATGATCATTAATGATATTGTAACAGATGCCGTCTTTGATGAAGTCATAATTGCCTGGATAATAAACATCAATTCTGAAGCGGCAGTTGATGACGTCAAGGGTGATGAGATATTTGTCTCCACCGCTCCCAAAGAATCGGTATGCGCTGTTTGTGCTTCCACTTAACTTTTGTGTAGGTATCCATGTTCCGCTCTCGACGTATTCCAGCCCGTTTGTTGGACCGATTATCATCGACTCGCTGAAACTGTCCCGATCATCTGTTTCGGCAAGGCTGTCAGCGAAAACAAAACGGATATCACCTGAGAAGGCATCACACTTGAGGGTGTATGTGCCGTCGGGGTGCTCCGTCATGGCTTTGCCCTTATCTGGGGAGAATCCGTTACCCATTGGCGAGTTGCCGACAATGTAATAAGTTGCCCATGACGGCATTGCGCACGCCAGAATTAGAAAAATCAATAATATGCGTTTCATAATGATAAAGATGAGTGTATTTTCGTCGCAAATATACTGGTAATTAGTTAAAAAACAAAAAAAACCGCTCCAAAAAGCGGTTTTTTGTTTAAAGTAGATAAGAGTGACGTGTTACTCGCCGAGGATGGCTGCTACGCCAGGCAGGGTTTTGCCCTCGATGGCTTCGAGCATGGCACCACCACCGGTCGAGACATAGGATACCTCGTCGGCCAGGCCAAACTTGTTGACAGCGGCAACCGAGTCGCCACCGCCCACGAGCGAGTAAGCGCCATTCTTGGTGGCCTCGGCCACATACTTGGCGATCTCGCCAGTACCGTGAGCAAAGTTCTCGAACTCGAACACGCCGACGGGACCGTTCCACAGGATGGTCTTGGAGTTAAGGATAATTTCTTTCCAGATCTTGAGCGACTCCTCGCCAGCGTCCATGCCTTCCCATCCGTCAGGGATGTTGAAGATATCCACGGGCTTGCGGTTGGCCTCGTTGTCAAACTTGTCGGCAGCGATGGTCTGTACAGACAGGCTCAGTTTCACGCCTTTCTCCTTGGCCGCGGCCATGACATTCAGTGCTTCGGGGATAAGGTCGTCCTCATGCAGGGACTCGCCGATGTGGCCACCCTGGGCTTTGATAAAGGTAAAGCCCATGCCACCGCCGATGATCAGGTTATCTACCTTGTCGAGCAGGTTCTTGATGACCGACAACTTGGATGACACCTTGCTGCCGCCGATGATGGCGGTGAAGGGGTGCTGAGCATTCTTCATCACGTTGTCGATAGCGGTAACTTCCTTCTCCATGAGGTAACCCAGCATCTTGTGGTCGTCGTCAAAGAAGTCGGCAATCACAGCGGTCGAGGCGTGACGGCGGTGAGCGGTGCCAAAGGCGTCGTTCACATACACGTCGGCATAACTTGCCAGCGTCTTGGCAAACTCGGTCTGACGGGCCTTCATCTCCTTCTTGGCGGCATCATAGTTGGGATCATCCTTCTCGATGCCCACGGGCTTGCCTTCCTCCTCGGGGTGGAAACGCAGGTTCTCGAGCAACAGGATCTCGCCGGGCTTGAGGGCATCGGCCTGGCTCTTGGCGTCGGCACTGTCCTGAGCGAAGTTCACGGGTCGCTCGAGAGCAGCGGCAACAGCGCTCGTGATCTGGTTAAGCGAGAGTTTATGGTTGATCTTGCCCTTGGGCTTACCCATGTGGGACATGATGATGAGTGAACCACCATCAGCAAGTATCTTTTTCAGTGTGGGAACCGCACCGCGGATGCGGGTATCGTCGGTGATTTCACCCTTTTCGTTCAGAGGTACGTTGAAGTCCACGCGCACGATTGCCTTCTTGCCGGCAAAATTGAATTCATTAATCTTAGCCATTTCTTGATGATAAATTAAAGTATTTTCTTGATGTTATTGATTTTGATTATTCTAATTATTGCAGGCCACAAAAGTACGAAATATTTTGTTTAAAACACCTTGCATTTATCTCTTTTTGGGTTTTTTAAGATGATGATGATGCCGACATTCCACTTTTTTAGTAATTTTGTGCAATTCTAATTATTTAAGTTTTTCAAAAATGGACAAACGAGTAACCAAAATGAAGAGAGTGGTGACGATGTTGTTGCTGGCGATGATGGTCGTCTCGTGCGGCTTGTGGCGCCACACTGCCGACGATGTTATCAACGACATGCGTGATGCACGTCATGCACAATATGTTAATGTGGGAAATGGCCTGTTTGGACTGGGACGATTGATATCGCCAACGCTGTACGAGGCCGGCCTCGGAATCAATTCGATACAGGTGCTCGACCTGAGCAAGTGCAGCGGCAGCGATCGTGAAAAGTTCCGCAAGCGCATTATGGACTTGAGCCGTAATGGCGCTTATGAGGAGATTGTCACCCGCCAGGAGGGCTACGACACCAGAACCGCACTCGTGCGCCGTGATGTCCAGTTCATCAGCGAGGTCGTTCTGGTCAATGCCAGCGATAGGAATGATGTGATGGTCTTGATACTCGGCCACATCAATGTCGAGAACCTCGAACGCATCTTGAATGACAAGTCTATCGCTTCGGCTACTCATTTAAACTAAGGCAATGATATAGATGTTGCCTTGAACCCTGCGGGGCTAATGCGAATTACACGAATTATTAGTTTTAAATATTTTTCGTGAAATCCGTTTTCTTAGCGAAATTAGCATTAAAAACTTTTCAGGGCCAACTGCTATACCGCTCCCTAAACTAATGTTGAAATAATAAACGAATATATATTAATTACATCACAATGAAAGAGAAGATTAAAGAACAGTTTAAGCAGCGTTTTGGCACCGATTGTGTGACCTATGCTTCGGCAGGCCGTATCAACTTGATTGGCGAGCACACCGACTATAACGGAGGCTTTGTGTTCCCCGGTGCAATCGACAAGTACATCATGGCTGCCATCAACATCAATGGCACCGACAAGGTGCGTGTCTATAGTATGGATATGGACGCATACTGTGAGTTTGGGCTAAACGAGGAGGATGCTCCTCAGCAGCAGTGGGCGCGCTACATCTTCGGCGTGTGCCGCGAGACCATCAAGCGCGGTGGCATTGTGAAGGGTTTCGACACCGTGTTTGCGGGCAATGTGCCTCTGGGTGCAGGCCTGTCGTCATCGGCCGCTCTGGAGTCCTGCTTCGCCTTTGCCCTCAACGACATGTTCAACGATAACAAGATTGACAAGTTTGAGTTGGCCAAGATCGGCCAGAGCACCGAGCATAATTATTGCGGCGTGAACTGCGGCATCATGGACCAGTTTGCCAGTGTATTTGGCAAGAAGGACTGCCTGATGCGTCTGGATTGCCGTTCGCTGGAACACGAGTACTTCCCCTTCCATCCCGAGGGCTACAAACTCGTGCTGCTCAACAGCAAGGTGAAACACGAACTGGTGGACTCGCCCTACAACAAGCGTCGCGAGTCCTGCGAGCGCGTGGCTGCCACCCTGGGCGTTGAGACCCTGCGAGACGCTACCTATACCATGCTGGCCGACGTCCGTGACAAGATCAGCGACGAGGATTACCGCCGTGCCCGCTATGTCATCGGCGAGAAGCAGCGTGTGCTTGACGTGTGCGACGCTCTGGAGCGTGGTGACTACGAGACCGTGGGCCGTTGCATGTTTGAGACCCACGATGGCCTGTCACGCGACTACGAGGTGAGTTGCGAGGAACTCGACTATCTCAATGATGTTGCCCGCGAGTGCGGCGTGACCGGTTCTCGCATCATGGGCGGCGGCTTTGGCGGCTGCACCATCAATCTGGTCAAGGAAGACCGCTATGACAACTTCATTGCCACAGCCAAGGAGAAATTCAACGCTAAATATGGACACGAGCCCGAGGTGATCAACGTGATTATCAGTGACGGCGCTCACAAGGAGGATTGAGATGAAAAGCATACGCATCGACACTCATGATACCGAGCGTGGCGAAATCACCACCTTTGAACTCATCAACGCCAGCGGCGCGAGCGTGAAACTCTCGTCGCTGGGCGCTGGTATCCTGGAAATCAAGGTGCCCGACAGTGGCGGCAAACTGGCTGACGTCGTGCTGGGCTACAAGGATGTGGCCGACTACTTCTATGACGGTCCCTGTGCCGGCAAGGTGCCTGGCCGTTATGCCAACCGCATCTGCAAGGGCCACCTTGACATCGACGGCAAGGTTTACCAACTCAACATCAACAACGGGCCTAACCACCTGCACGGAGGTCCCGAGAACTTCTCTAACAAGATCTGGGACTGCGAGATGGACGGCGACACCGTGGTTTTCTCGCTCGAGAGCCCCGATGGCGACGAGAATTATCCCGGCAACCTCACTGCCCGTGTGGCCTACACTTGGAGCGACGATAATGTGCTCAAGATCGAGTTGGGTGCTGTGACCGATGCTCCCACTGTTGTCAACCTGACCAACCACACCTATTTTAATTTGGCTGGCGAGGACAAGGAAGGTACCGCTCTCGACCAGGTGCTGCAACTCAACTGCTCACGCTACCTGCCCACCGACGACACACTCATCCCCACCGGCGAGATGGCCCCCGTCGAGGGTACACCCATGGACTTCACCCGTCCAAATCTCGTTGGCTGTGACATCAAGCAGGATTTCCCCGCGCTGAATTACGGCAAGGGCTATGACAACTGCTGGGTTATTGACGGCCACGAGGATGGCGACCTGCATCTGGCAGCGGTGTTGTGTGACAATCTGTCGGGTAGGGTGGTCGAGGTAAGTACCGACCAGCCTGCTGTGCAGGTATATACGGGCAACTGGCTGGAGGGCTGCCCCCTGAGCAAGAGTGGCAAGCGCTATCATGACTACGACGGCGTGGCCATTGAGTGCCAGGGCATGCCCGATGCGCCCAATCATGACAACTTCCCGTCACAGGTGCTGCGCCCCGATGAGGAATACCGCCGTGTCATCATCTTTGATTTCAAGGTAAAATAAAAACTCAAAACTTAAAACTAAAAACTAAAATAATGAAACCGACACTATTTGTGCTTGCTGCTGGCATGGGCAGCCGTTATGGCGGCCTCAAGCAGTTGGATGGTCTGGGACCTCACGGCGAGACCATCATGGATTACTCGATATATGACGCTATTCACAGTGGATTTGGCAAGGTGGTCTTTGTGATCCGCAAGGACTTTGAAGCCGACTTCCGCGAGAAGATTCTTTCAAAATATGAGGGACATATCCCCGTGGAATTGGTTTTCCAGGGCTTGAACGACCTGCCCGAGGGCTTCACTTGCCCCGCCGAGCGTGTGAAACCCTGGGGTACCAACCATGCTTTGCTCATGGGTAAGAGCGTGATCAATGAGCCCTTTGCCATCATCAATGCCGATGACTATTATGGCCGCAACAGTTTTGAGGTTATGGCCGCCGAGTTGTCTTCACTGCCCGAGGGCAGCAAGGGACATTACAGCATGGTAGGCTTCAAGGTGGGCAATACCATGAGCGAGAGCGGTACCGTGGCCCGTGGCGTGTGTGAGACCCGTGACGGTCTCTTGACAGGCGTTGTGGAGCGCACGAGCATTGGCTATGATGCCGACCACAACATCGCCTTCACCGACGAGAACGACCAGGTGCAGCATTTGCCCTTTGAAACGCCTGTATCAATGAATTTCTGGGGCTTCACGCCCGACTACTTTGAGTACAGCGAGAAGCGCTTTGTGGAGTTCCTCAAGGAGAATATCGACAAGCCCAAGGCCGAGTTCTTCATTCCCACGCTGGTCAACGATCTCGTCAATAGCGGCACGGCCCAGGTCAAGGTGCTCACCACCGAGAGCAAGTGGTTTGGCGTGACCTATGCAGCCGACCGCCAGGGCGTTGTCGATAAGTTCGCCGAGTTGCACGCCACCGGTGTCTATCCCGACAAGATGTTCTGATTCCAGGCAACGATTTCATCAAAATCCCGCAGGGCTGATGCCTGTTGCGGGATTTTTTTGTAATTTTGCAGTCGCTTTTATAAACCAATAGAAACTGCTTGGTAGAGCAGCATGGGGAGTCACCCAGGAACAACTCCAATTATTTTTATGACAACAAAAGTTGAAGTTACTCGTCAAGTGACCGCTACCATCCTCTCCATGTCGCTGCTCACGGTGATGGCAGGGGCGGCCATCGCTCCCGCATTGGGAATTATCAAGCAGCATTTCGCATCGGCTCCCGACCTGCTCGTGCAACTCATCGTGAGCATGCCGGCCCTGCTGATCATCATCACGAGCCTTTTCTTCCGCACCATCAGCAACGTGTTGCGCACCCGTTCTATTGCCATCATCGGCCTTTTGCTATATGTGCTGGCGGGGGCGGGTTGCTTTTTTGTCCGCGACATCCATGTGCTGCTTGCCATGCGGGCCTTGCTGGGTGTGAGTGTGGGGCTGATCATGCCGCTGTCGACGGGACTATTGGCCTACTATTTCCCACCAAGCGAATTGGCGCGACTCATGGGGCTGTCGGCAGCCATGAACCAGATGGGCGGTGTTGTGGCAACCCTGCTGGCAGGTTTGCTCGCCACCATTGAGTGGAACTATGCCTTTCTGGTCTATATATTGGGACTGATTGCGCTGGTGATGGTACTCGTGTGGCTCCCCGATGAGCAACTGTCTTCCCACGACAAGCAGGGTAACGCCTTTGAACCGCGCCATCTGCTCAAGTTCCATCCCTCGGTCATCGGCATGTTCCTGCTGATGCTGATTTTCTTCATCTTCCCGACCAATTTTGCGATTATTGCCGGTCAACAGACGTCATTATCTCCCCATGCCATCACCATCATCATGGTTGCGCTCGATGTCGTGGCCTTCTTTGTGGGACTCGCCTTTGGTCACTTGATGAAGGCCTTTCGCCGTCCCATCAAGTACTTCGCGCCCATCAGTTTCCTCTTGGGTTACGGGTTATATCTGCCAGGCAACATCACATGCCTCCTCATGGGATCGGCGTTGATTGGCGTGGCTGCCGGTGTGGGCGTGCCTTACTTGAACACCATCGCCAGCATCAAGGGGGGCAAGAATTCGGCCACTACAGTCATGCCCCTGCTCTCGGCAGCCCTGTATTTGGGTCAGTTCATCTCGCCCATCGTGGTGATGCCGCTCTCCAGCATGTTTGGCCATGATGATGTGACCGCACCCTACAAGGCTGGCGTGATAATGAGCGTGATTTTCCTTTTCCAAGTGTGGGCAACCCGACATTTCCAGAGCCTGCCCCCAGAATAAATTTTGCAATTTTAAAAAAATGATAGAAATATGAAAAAGACATTATTACTTACTATGGTTTTGCTTTTGTGCATGAGTTGTGGCAACAAGCAGAACGACAATCAAGAGAAAGGCCCTCGCCATGGCATGCCGATGGGGCAGAGCAAGGATGCCGATACCGCATTTGTGGCGCTCAGGGAGACGGTCGTGCCCACTTTCAAGCAGTTTACCTATAAGACAAGGCAACGGGCAAATCGATGCAATACAACCTCTTTATCCCCGATGGTTGGGAAAAGAAGAATTACCCTCTCGTGCTGTTCATCGCCGATGCCAGCACTGCGGGCAAAGAAGTGACCGCTCCGCTCATCCAGGGCTACGGCGCCCTGCTGTTCGCATCGCCACAGGACCAAGACAAGCACCCGTCGTTTGTACTCGTCCCACAGTATTCCGAGACTGCTGTTGATGACCACTGGAACCATTCCGAAGAGGTGGACATAACCATGCGCTTGCTCAATGAGATTACTGACAAGTATAATGTGGACAAGAACCGCCTCTACACCACTGGTCAGTCAATGGGCGGCATGATATCATTCTATTTCAACATCGCTTATCCTGACGTGTTTGCCGCGTCATTGTTTGTGGGCAGCCAGTGGGATGCGAGCAAGATGAGCGACTTTGGCAACAAGCGTTTCTTCTATATCGTTGCTGGTGGTGACAACAAGGCGTCTGATGGTATGAGAAATCTTGCCACTGTACTCAATGAGCATCAGGCTAAAATCGATTCGGCCTCGTGGAGTGCCAAGTTGCCCCAGGATGAGCAGGACAAGTTGGCCATCGAACTTATCAACAAGGGCGGCCATGTGAACTTCATCAAGTTTGAAAAAGGTTCAGTCTTGCCCGAAGATGGCAAGGGAATGGAGCACATGGCATCGTTTGACTTCGCTTACAAGTTGACGCCAGTTAGAGACTGGTTATTTGAGCAAACCAAAAAATAGATGAGAGCATATGAAAAATACATTATTATTGATGCTGGCCATCACCCTAGCAGTGGGCGCATCGGCCAAGGTTAAAACACCACAACCCGCATTGCAGTTTGACCCTATCGCCGGCGAGTCGCGCGTGATGACCATGCACGACGGCACCAGCGTGCGGTACACTGCCTATGAGCGACTCTATTTTGTGACCAACATCGAGGACTCGGCCTATCAGTTCCTGAATGTCTTTGTGCCCGAAGGCGCCACACAGCAGACCCCCATTTTCCTGCGCACTTACGTCGGTGGTTACATGGCTTCGGCCGCTGGTCAGCCCCAGGCTGGTGATGCAAGCGGGCGAGCCCTCAAGGAAGGGTATGTACTGGTAATCCCTGGCTCCCGTGGCCGCAATTCCACTGTCGTCGCTGCCAGGAACGACAAGAAAAACGGCATTAAGAAGGGCCAAACTATCTACACGGGCCGCGCACCCGCTGCCATTCTCGACCTCAAGGCTGCCATCCGTTATCTGCGTCATTTCGACGGTGTGATGCTTGGCGATGCCGAGCGCATCATCACCGACGGGACCAGCGCTGGCGGTGCTATGTCATCGCTGATGGGTTCTACAGGTAATAACCCCGCCTATGAGCCGATGCTCAAGGCCATGGGTGCTGCCGATGAGCGCGACGATGTGTTTGCAAGTGTGTGCTTTTGCCCGATTATCGACCTGGAGCATGCCGATATGGCCTACGAGTGGCTCTACAATGGCACCGATAGCCGTCAGCAGGGCGATGCCGATGTGCTGGCCGTGAGCAATGAACTCAAGGCTATGTTCCCGGCCTATCTGGCTAGCCTGAACCTGCGCACTGCTGAGGGAACCCTGCTCACTGCCGACAACTATCTGGATTACATCAAGAGCGAACTCATCCGCTCGGCCCAGTTGGCCAAGAACGCGGGTGCCGACATCCCCGACAGCCTGGGCTTCGTATATAGTGAAGACGCAGGCTTCGGCACTCCTCCCATCAATGGCGGCATGACGCAGATGGGTGGCGGCAAGAAGCCTCAAGGCGATCGACCGCCCATGATGATGCGTCGCGGTGGCGCCAAGCGGGTAGGGGAGTACATCATCGACCTCGACATGGACCAGTATTTGAATTATGTGGTTTCTACCCAGCCATTGAAGACGGCTCCCGCATTTGATACTCAAGGCGTTGCAGGCCAGCGTGCATCGGGCGAAAATGAGGAATTTGGCAATAGCAAGGGCGGCAGCGTCAATTTCACCGACTACAGCGCAGCAAAGACGGGTTCGGTTGTTACTCCTGCGGTTGCTGCCAATGTGGCCCTGCTCAACCCCATGAACTTCATCGGTGACGGTGTGACCGATGTGGCTCCTCACTGGTACATCCGCCATGGCGCGCGCGACCGTGACACCGCCTTCCCTGTCCCTGTCAATCTGGCACTGAAACTCCAGAATGCGGGCAAGGATGTCAACTTCCTGTTGGCGTGGAACCGCCCTCACAGTGGCGACTACGCCCTGGACGAACTCTTCCAGTGGATCAAATCACTTTTCTGAAATAAGACGAACTAATCGTCTGGAATCAGGAATTGGCACTTTTCTGTAAATTAAGGCAGGTTTGGCGCAAATTCCTGATTCTTCATTTCAGTTTCCTGATATAAATCATTACCTTTGCGGCATGAAGTGGCTCAAGAGAAATAAGGTTAAAGTCATCAAGCCAGTGATAATGGGCACGTTGCGCCGCCGGATCAAGAACGTGGACAAGCGTTTAGACCGCAGGCAGCAGTCACGCGCGAGTATTATCCCTGATATTGACGACACGCAGCGCACTTGCTCCAATTGCGGCACGGAATACGTGGGGCGCGTGTGCCCCCAGTGTGGCCAGGCTGGCACGTGGACACGTTATACCTGGAACCAGGCGATGCTCAATTTCCTTGACATCTGGGGCCTGGGCAACCGGCCCGTTTTCCGCACGATCAAGGAACTGTCCTGGCGTCCCGGATACATGGTGCGCGACTACTTGAACGGTCACCGCAACTTTTATTTTCCGCCGTTCAAGTTGCTGGCCATCATGGTTGTGTTCTTGTTCCTGACCAGCCAACTGACCCATAAGGAACAGTTCTCGCTTTTTGAAACCATGAGCCGGTTGGAAAAGGTGGATTCGGTCTATCATGTCGGCGAGACCTTTAAGAAGAGAGTCAACAAGGCCGACCAGGCTCCACCCGGCGTGAGTGTGTCTCAAGAAAAAGTAGTTGAAAAAAAGGCTGATAAGAAGGCTGATAAGGATGATGGGCTTGACCTGTCTTATACCAGTTACCGTAAGACTATGCTAGTTACCCTGGTCCGTTTTTCCAAGTTTATGGCGGGCAATATGCTTTATGAATGGCTGTTTATTGCCGCCTTTGTGGGCATCTGCATCTGGATCACCTTCCGTCACGTGAGCAGATACACGCTAGTAGAGACTTACATCTTCTATGTGTTTTTCCTGTCGATGTACCTGATGTGGTGCATCCCGCAGTTGCTGTGCAACGGGCTCAATAATTTGTTTGACGGGCCAGCGGAGCCGGTGCTGTCCGGGACTGGCATCAGTTTTGTCGGGCTCTGTGCCGCCGTGCTGGTGATTATCTTCACCGTGGTTAAGTATGTTATTGTTATCTATTCGTGGTATTTGGAATTTTTGAGTTTCCGCCAGTTTTATCAATTGAGTTGGAAAGATGTGTTCATACAAGCGGTGCGGCTGCCGTTAGTGGGTTCCATGCTGGGGTTATGGATCATCACATTGCTGACTGCAGTGTTCCTTGTCGAGGAATCGGTCTACGTGGGGCTGTTCATCTACATCATGTTGCTGTTGCCGGTGTCGATGGTGGTTGCCGAGGTGCTCTATAACCGCAATCAGGCCCATATCACACGTGCCGTCATCAGGCTCAGCAAGATTGCTATATTGATGAGCCTGATAATCAGTTTGACAATAGCCTTTATGATGTATGAGAACAATTACAATATTGTCTGGTCCTATGTTGTGCTGACGCTGATTTACATTGCATCGATAGCCATCAGCCTGTTGCCGATAGTACTTTACAAGAGGTTTAGCAACACATGGATAGCCTGCCTGCCCACTGTGGCACTGGTTCTCGTGGCAGGCATTATTTTAGGTACATAAAGTTCTGGTCACTTGCGCAGCAGGTGGTTGAGCACCAGCCAGCCACCGATGGCTTGTAATGTCATACCCGGACACCCCAGTTTCCAGTCCTGCAATGCGCTGGCGATGCTCCCCGTCATGGCCCACTCGATGAGGCCGCCCGCGAACTGATAGCCAAGCACCACGGCGATGAGTGCCAGCAGCGAGGCGCCCTTGCTGCGGCTAGCCATCCATGAGGCAGCACCAGCCAGCAGCATGCCCTTGATGGTGATGATGGGCAGGGCAGCGGCGGCAGGCATGCCGAACAGTGCCGAGTTGACCAGCGGCGACAATACTGCGGTCAACAGGCCCACGCGCAGACCGTACTTGTAGGCAGCGATGAGCGTGAAGAAATAGATGGGTAGCAACATCAGGCCGCCCTGCGGAATCAGGTGGCACAATTGAGGCAGCACGATGTTGATGAACAATGTGGCAAACAGCCAGGTGCGCATCTCGCGCCATCCCAGCGAATACAATCTGATAGCAGTAGCGTTACTTTCCATTTTGAAATGACAATGATAGTTTTTGAATGAGTACAAAATTACAGCAAAATCCCTGTATGTGCAATCGGAAGCCACAAAAAATATTTTTTTCTTGATTTCAGTAAAAAAAACTCTTACTTTTGTCTCATTAAATTAGGAAACGATATAGCAGTTGATCCTGAAAAGTTTTTTAATGCCAATTTCGCTAATAAAACGTATTTTTGCGAAAAATATTTAAACTATGCGTGATAAATATAACTAATTCGTGAAATTAGCATTAGCCCCGCAGGGTTCGGGCCGACTTCTATATATTATCGCCTGAAATTAAGATGCCGTCATGGTATCATGATATAAACAATTTTCTTAAATCGATAAATGTGATGAAAACAAGACTATTGGTTCTGCTGGTGTTGTGCTTCGCGGCTTTTGCCACAGGTGCTCAGACTTTCAACCTCGATGATAATTATAATGAGGAGGATACTACGATCCATATCGTCTCCTATTTTAGTAAGGGTGACACTATGACCTATCAGTACACCTATTTCAAGCAGAAAATCGAAGGCACCGACACTACCACCACAATGCAGCATTCCCAGGAATTCATGCTGGCTGTTACCGATTCCACAAGTAGCGGCTACCGTATTGAACTCACGCCACTCGATTTTGAATATGACTATGACGAGGACTCGACCGACAACGGGTTGGCCAATCTCGCATGGGAACTTTTCAAGGACATGAAGTGCGTTTTCACCACCAATGAGGTGGGACAGGTAACCCACATCGAGAATTGGCGTGAAATCAGCAAGCAACTCAAAACGGCTATTAAGTCTGCACTAGATAAGACCTACGGTGCCGATGCAAGCATGGACAGCATCATGCCCCGCAAGCAGTTGGAGCGCATGCTCACCATGCACTATTCCACCGAGGATGGCATTAAAGAAGCCTATGAGGAACTGGAAATGCTGTTTGGCATCCACGGCTATGTGTATGACATCGGTGAAAAGGAAATCGATGACAGCGAGAACGGCTGGCCTCAGCACATCTCGGCAAGTATCGGTTACACCGAGCCCTATGATGAAGATGATTATGACGGAGACTATGCGGTCAGGACAACCTCGGTAACGACCATTCCTGCCGAGGAAGCGATGACCTATGCCATGGAGGTGGCGGGCGTCCTCTTGAATCCTGAACTAGCCGATACCCTCGATATGGTGAAGGATTCATTACTGGATTCCATCAAGTCGAGGTTTGACGACGAAGGGTATTCTGTGCTTACTGTTACTGTGAATGAATTCTACGGCTATTTTGTCAATGGCTGGCCCAAGATGTGCTACAAGCAGAGGGACACCGCCGTGGGCGATAATCTCCATAATATCGAGACAAATGCCATCATTTGGACTTCGCGCAACTGGGATTGGGTCACTATCAAGGAAGATGAGCCCGTCCATCACGGCATCTGACCCGCTCCCCATCCTGTTATCTTATCATGATGAGAAAGCATGACATCATCACAATGGCAAACGATGCTCAGATCTCAGGGTATTATTCCTTGCAGGCTTTGGGCATTGATGATGTTGCGTTCCCTTTCAAGCAGGCCCTTGCAATGATTGCATTGATGAGGAGGCATTATGTCCCTATCTTGGGAGGGGATGTTTACTTGAAAATTGGCTCGGACATCTCTATCACCTGTGATAATTGGTATTGCGATCAATTGGCAGGTGAATCAGATGGTGACTATGCGAGGCGTAGTTGCGAAAAGGCGGAATCCTATATCAATAATTACAAGGACAATTCAACCGACGTGCCTCTTTTTGCTCTGGTGATTCCCGATAAAAAAGAAGCGAAATAAAAGTCATGCTTTGATGCTTTTCCTTTCTCTGATACCATGAAAGGCTGCCGCAGGTATTGTTTTTTTCTTTTTTAATAATGATTAATAGGGAAAATTGATATTTATTCGGCAATTATTCTTACCTTTGCCGCTTGAATGCTGGGCATGCCTGGTGTTCCGTTAATCAACAGTGACTATAATTTTAAGGTTACTATATAATTTTCAATTTTTTATGGCAGAAACAAAAAAGAAATTGTTCGACCAATTCGCGCCTGTCACTCCCGAGGAGTGGCGTGCCAAGGCCGAAGTTGACCTCAAGGGGGCCGACTTTGAGAAGAAAATGGTTTGGCGGACAAATGAGGGTTTCAATGCCCAGCCGCTGTATCGCAGCGTGGACATTGCCAACCTCAAGCAGACCAAATCCCTCCCTGGCGAGTTCCCCTACGTCCGCGGTACCCGCTACAACAACGACTGGAAGGTGCGCCAGAACATCGACGTCAACAGCGAGGATGTGAAGGCTGCCAACGCCAAGGCTCTCGAAGTGCTCGACAAGGGCATCAACTCGATTGGCTTCCGTTTCCACGGTGGCGACGTTGATCTCAAGGCCCTGCTGGCAGGCATCGTCCTTCCCGCTTGTGAAATCAACATCCAGTGCTGCCCCAAGTGCGCCCTGGGTTATGCCGAGCAGTTGGTCGCCCTGTGCAAGGAGGCCGGTTGTGAGGACACGTTTGTCGGTTCGATCGACTTCAACCCCTTCAAGCGCATGTTCAAGCACGGTGAGCCCTTCCCCGGCGACATCGTCAAGATGGCCACCGACCTGCTGAACACCGTTAAGCCCGTCGCTCACCTGCGCGTGCTCGGCGTTGACTCGCTGGCACTGAACAATGCTGGTGCCTACATCTACCAGGAACTGGGTTATGCCCTGGCATGGGGTGCCGAGTGGATGGCCATGATGACCGAGGCCGGCTTCACCGCCGACGAGGTGGCAAACCGCATCAAGTTCAACATGGGTGTATCGACCGTTTACTTCATGGAGATTGCCAAGTTCCGCGCCGCTCGCGAACTGTGGGCCATGATCGTTAAGGAGTTCAAGCCCGAGAACGACTACTCGTGCATGATGAACGTCAATGCCGAGACCACCCGTTTCAACCAGACGATCTATGACAGTTATGTGAATCTGCTCCGCAGCCAGACCGAGGCCATGAGTGCCGCCCTGGCAGGTGTTGACTCACTGGTCGTTACCCCGTTTGACGCTCCCTACCAGAAGAGCGACGACTTCAGCGAGCGCATCGCACGCAACCAGCAGATCCTGCTCAAGGAAGAGAGCCATCTCGACAAGGTCGTTGACCCCGCCGGCGGTTCCTACTATGTGGAGATGCTGACCAAGAACCTGGCTGAGCAGGCCTGGAAACTCTTCCTCGAGGTCGAGGACAAGGGTGGCTTCAAGGCTGCTCTCGAGAGTGGTGAGATTATCAAGGCCGTCAACGCCAGTGCCGACGCACGCTTTGACAAGGTGGCCAAGCGCCGCGAGCAGTTGCTGGGTACCAACCAGTTCCCCAACTTCACCGAGAAGGCTGCCGACAAGGCTGACGCCCGTGAGGCTTGCTGCTGCCACTGCGGCTGCAACCACGAGGAGGCCGAGGGTGCCGTGACGCTGAATACCAAGCGCCTGGCTACGCAGTTCGAGGAGATTCGCCTCGCTACCGAGCACGCTGCCAACACGCCCAAGGTGTTCATGCTCACCATCGGCAACCTGGCCATGCGCCTCGCCCGTGCCCAGTTCAGCGACAACTTCTTTGCCTGCGCTGGTTACGAACTCATCGACAACAACGGTTTCAAGACCGTCAAGGAGGGTATGGACGCCGCTATGGAGAAGCAGGCCGACGTTGTCGTGCTCTGCTCCAGTGACGACGAGTATGCCGCTCTGATCCCCGAGGCTGTCAAGGAACTCAACGGCCGTGCCGAACTCGTTCTGGCAGGTCCCGAGACCGACGAATTCAAGGCCCTGGGCATCGAGCACTTCATCAACGTGCGCACCAACGTGCTTGCTACATTAAAAGCCTTCAACGCTAAACTGTTAAAATGACGAGACGACTATGAGACCGAATTTTAAGAATATAGATATTGCAAACGATGCT